>Ga0049081_10000023_pt1 | contig 59090 bp, 65 predicted proteins | sample GreLakmeER78MSRF_FD_66717 | JGI IMG/M metagenome (GOLD analysis project Ga0049081, IMG submission 66717) | Freshwater lentic microbial communities from great Laurentian Lakes, MI, USA - Great Lakes metaG ER78MSRF | ecosystem: Environmental > Aquatic > Freshwater > Lake | place: Great Lakes...
ATTAACATTTACAGGGGCAAGTAGCCAGTATGCCACTACAGCTACTACTCTTTTTAACTCTACAACAACCAATACGTACAGCGTAAACCTCTGGGTATACCCTACAGGTGCTGGGCAAATGGTATCTGTAAATGGGCAGTCAACACCCAACACAGGGTACCATTATACAGCCATGGAAATAACGGCTGCAGGGTTAATATATTTTGGCCAGTGGGTGCCAGGTATGACTACTGTTGCTACTAGTTCGCAAAGTCTAAATGCATGGTATAATTTAGTTCTTACTTATAACGGCACTACGGCTACTGCATATGTTAACGGGGTAAGCGTAGGGTCTAATACTATTGGATGGAATGCTCCAGGTGCTTCTACATTCTTTGCAATAATGTCGCAAGATACTACCAATATGTCTAGCTCTACAGCTTACGCCAGCGGGAGTGTCGGAGCATTTTCTGTTTATAATCGCGCACTAACAGCAGCCGAAGTGGTACAAAATTACAATGCCTTACGTAATAGATATGCATTGCCAGCGGTCACTGCAACTCAAATGCCCGTAGTACAAAGACAGTTAAGTTCCGGAACATTATTAGTCAACAGTGGCGGGTTTGATGAATTCACTGGCGTAGCCAGTGTTGTTGAGGGATTGATTGCATACTACGATCCTGCCTACTCCTCAAGTTATTCTGGCACCGGCGCCAACTTATATAATTTAGTAGACGGAGTTGCGGCCACATTGAATGGAACATACAGTGCCGGTACGGCTGCTGTGGGCACCAGCGTATCCGGCACGCAAACAATTCGATTAACCAACAGTAATCTTGTAACAGCAACAAATAATATTAGTCACATACAAGCACCAAGTTTTACAAACATAACCACAGTGAGTATTTGGTTTTATCAGCACACTTACAATGACATTGCACGGTACATACTTGATGGTAGAACCGGTGGCGGTGAAGGTTGGATCTACAATGGCAGTATTGGGTCAAACTGGTCCACTGGTATTGTGTATGTCAACGGTGGTGCAAGCTCAGGCACACCATCCTGGCTTAACTGGGGCGGAACCGCAACCGGTGTATGGAAAAATGTAACATTTATTACAAGCTCAGGCACACCATTCACTGATGACATTAATATTTTCTCTAGATTTTCAGACAACGAGGGTTTAGATGTGACCTTTGGTCCTATATTGATTTATAATCGAGTGTTGACACAAGCAGAGAATCTACTGAATTTCAACGCTCTACGTAATAGATACGGAATTTAACTCGCGGTAAATATACAACTATGGCAAAACTCAACTCCGGAACACGAATTTATGGTAACGTAACAATAGATACGTTTGTAACAGCCACAGGTAACGTTACAGGTGGTAATGTAACCACAACTGGTATTGCAAACATCGGCACACTAACTGTAACTGGTAACACTTCATTGACCGGCAATGCTAGTTTTGGTAATATTACTGGCACCACAATAACTTCGATTGGTAATTTAACTGCACCAAATATTTCAGTAGATAAAATCGTTGGCTCAGGAATGAATGTGAGTTCAACAGGCAATTTATTGTTGTCCGGCACCGGCAATGTTTTATTATTCTCGTCGGGTCAGATTAATTTAAATGCTGTTGGCAATATCACAGCCAACAGCAAAAACATCACCGGTGTGGCAGATCCAGTACAAGCTCAAGATGCTGCCACAAAGAACTATGTTGACGGAGCATACACTGCGGGCAATGGTATTGCAGTCACCAGCAGAGTAATTTCAGTAAAAACTGACGGTGTAACAACATCAATCAATGCTGGCAATGTTGTAGTACCAGCTGGAGCAGTATTCACCACACCAAACATTGGCGCTGCCACAGGTACTAGTTTAACTACATCTGGTAATGTCACTGCACTTGTACTCAAAACTGCAAATATCAGCGTTGATTTAGATTCCATAGATTCCACAGCAAATCTTGAAATCACTGCCAGTGCTGGCAAAACAATTGCAATCTACAATGGCAGCGGCTCAAGCATTGATGTTTTGACCACTGGTATCACACTGGAAACTGTTGGCGGCGCAACCACGTATGCCTGGACGTTTGCAAACACAGGTAACACCACTTTACCAACCAGCGGATCGTTGACATCCACTGGCAATATCTCAGCGGCAAACCTAATAGCGTCAAGCAACGTAAGCGCCACTGGCAATGTATCCGGCACATATTTCCTGGGCAACGGGTCACTGTTAACGGGTGTTGTCACCAGCGTTTCAAGTCTATCAAACGGCAACAGCAATGTAGCAATTAACAGCTCCGGCGGCAATGTTCAAATAGCTGTAAATGGCGTTGCTAACACTGTGATAATTGGTCAGGGATCAGTTAACATATTGGGACCAATGGCAACTGCCAAAACAATCACAGCTAATTCTGCGGTTGCAGACAATATGAATGCAATCTTAATAAGCCCAGTGACAATTGGCAACGGGGTTTCTTTAACAGTGCCCGACACATCAACATTGTATATCTTTACACCAACGTAAAGGTAAATATTAGGACAAAAGGACAGATTTAACATGGCAATCACACTAGACGGAACCACAGGTATTACAGCATCGGGCAACATCACCGGCGGCAATTTGATCACATCCGGAAGTTTGGTCGTTACCGGTAACACTGCAACAACTTTTTCTGGTAATGTAAACATGGGCACTAAAAACATTATTAATTTAGCCGAACCAGTTAATTCACAAGATGCTGCCACAAAATACTATGTTGACAATGTTGCCCAGGGATTACATACACACGATAGTTGTAATGCAGCCACAACGACTACATTGGCAAGTATTTCCGGTGGTACTGTTACATATAACAACGGTACTAGTGGAGTTGGCGCCACATTGACAACAACAGGAACATACACAACTATTGACGGTGTGACATTGAGCAATGGCATGCGTATTTTAGTTAAGAATGAAGTGACTGCCGCAAATAACGGTATCTATGATAGAACAAGTGCAACAGTGTTAACACGTTCAGATGACTTTGATACCACAGCAGAAATGGCAGGCGGTGACTTTACATTTGTTACTGCGGGTACATTGTACGACAATACTGGTTGGGTAATGACTGATGTGGTAACTACAGTTGGTACAACGCCGGTTAATTGGGCACAGTTTTCAGGTGCTGGAACTTATCAAGCAGGCACAGGCTTAACATTAACTGGTGCTGTTTTCTCGGTCAATGCTAGTCAAACACAAGTTACTTCGGTGGGCACATTAGGATCACTAGCAGTTACAGGTAATATCAGCGGTGGAAACTTGGTTGGCGTTGCTAATGTTAATTCAACAACATTTACAGGCACTACGATAAACGTCACTGGCAATGCCAACGTTGGTAACTTGGGTGCCACAACAGTGGTTGCAACCACATTGACAGGCACACTATCCACTGCCGCACAAACTAATATTACTTCCCTGGGCACGTTGTCTGGGCTAACAGTTAGTGGTATTATACAGCCCAACGCCAACGCCTCAATTGATCTTGGTGCCACAGCCGCACGTTTTAACAACGTTTATGGTGTGACATTTATTGGTATTTCTAATCAAGCCAAATACGCTGACTTGGCAGAGAATTATCAAGCTGATGCAGAATACGCACCAGGTACAGTTGTATCCTTTGGTGGCAGTGAAGAAGTTACAGTATCAGCCATGGATGCTGATACCACAGTTGCTGGTGTTGTGTCTGGAAATCCAGCCTATCTAATGAATAGTCATCAAGAAGGCACACACGTAACTGCTCTAGCACTGCAAGGTCGAGTATTATGTAATGTCACTGGTTTTATTAACAAAGGTGACATGCTAGTATCTGCAGGTAACGGTCGAGCAAGAGCTGAAAAAACACCCGGTGTTGGTACTGTGATTGGTAAAGCATTACAGAACCATGCTGGTGGCAACGGCGCCATTGAAGTTGTGGTTGGTGTTAGATAACGTTGTTTAAAACTATGGCAAGTTTTTCTTGCACAACCTCAATGTTAACCATATTCCACAGCCCAGGATGCATGGGTTTGGGCCAGTTCCGGTAATCAATCCAGGCATAGCCAAGGTGCTCGTTGTTGAGTACCGGTAAAAATTCCTGGTCCAACACACAGATAAACGTGTTGTAGGCAAAACTTTGATTTGCGCTAGTAAATCTTTCTATCGGCAGCAATTTTTGATTCTTTGGAAACACCCCAATTTCTTCAAGACATTCTCGTTCTATTGCTTGCAAGAGGGTTTCACCAGGTTCAACTTTACCACCTGGCAGTCCCCAGGTGTTGGGATGTTTTACGTCATTGCGTAAAAGATAAAGATATCTCTGTGTTGATCTACTATAAAACCAAACCCCAACAGCGTTTATAATACTATGTTCCATTGTCCTGCCCGGTAAAGACCATCGTAACTCTTGTACCAGTGTGCTCCATCCCAGCGATACTGTATACTTGTGGTTATGTTGGTTACATATTGTAGGTCAGTTATTTCCCGACTGTTGAACACCACACGCCATTTGGCCCCGTCGTATTCAATGATATCGTTGGCCTCAGCAATCAATGCCTGACCAATATTACCTTCCCACCCAGTGGGATTGCTGGTATTATCAATGTTTCCGGTGCTCTCAGTCAACAAATATCGCTGACCGTAAACTGGTGCAGGCAATCCACCATTGGGAATAGCGGAGTCTCCACGATTGGGTCCACTAAGCAATGGATTAATAATTGCATCAACTGGTAATAGCGTATTTCCTGGGATTGTATCTGTGTCAATGGAGAACAGCATAAATCTATCGTCGGCGGGGTTATAAGCAATGGTGCCAACAATAGAACTATCCGGATCCCAGGGATTATCTAAAGTAATGTAGCTAATTCCGTCTCTTAGTACGCCGTATGCTCCGACTACCGAGTGCCAGAGTATCTGTTGATCAATTGGAGAATCAAAAGGATCTTCGCTGGTTATGGGTTCAGACAGCACCGTTGACTGCTTGACAACCTGTAGTTGTCCATTTAATAGCACAACTCCGTAGCCATATGGGGTTACTTTTTGTCTTGTGCCTAATAGTAAATCATTGTCAAGTACTGCATTGCTAGCATCACCGTTACCATCATATATTGAAGTAATAATACGTTCAATGACACCCAGTTTCTTAACTTTCGCAGGACTACTGATCCAAATTGGTATGTTAAATTTTAGTGTGGCAATGTCAATGGGGTCTTCGGTTCCTTGCGGAATATTTCTACTGCTCCAGGTCACACTATCTAAATTAACCACGCTAAGGCTGGTCCAGTCAATGTAGTTGTCAGTATTTTGTATTTCCAATGCTGGGTTAAACAATGTCAATATTTGTTCAAGTAGTTGAAGCTTTTGATTGGTGTTACTAGTCCAGATATCTAAATTTAACCCCAACTTATATGGAACAGGCATCAGTCTCTCAATGGTAAATGCATTGCCTTGAGTGGTTTCGTAACTGTCAGTGGATTCATCATAGGTTCGTTGGCGAACCTGTATTTTATCAACAAAGTACGGTTCTTGTAATCTTGGACGGTCATACTCTAATGCATTGATGTAAAAGGTCATCAACGGAGTTGACGGCATCATGTTAGCACTATTCTGTTGAATAATAGTTTGTGCCTGACGACTTGCATCACCATAACGAATTGGCACACGTATCAATGCCTGTGCGCCGTCAGTGTCTGTGCCATACTCTACTTGGAAATTGCTCAACATGCGAGTAAACTGTAATAGATACCTGCGTATCTGCTCTGAATAGAAAAATTGTTGCATAATTTAATTAGCCACCGTTGTCAGCTTTGGGAATGAGTGCGTCATTTAAACTTTGTCGTTGTGGAATTGGACCACGGTCTGTGGTTGCAGTTTGTGCAGTGTTATTAACAAAGCTAGACCGCAGGGTTTTGTTCTCTGCCCCAGGTGTGAGTTGTGTTCTAACAACTTCTTCAATTTTAACCCAGGCAGCTCCGTTGTAACGGAACAAGCGATGCGGGTAGTAATCTAACCGCAGTGCGTACTCTCCAAGGCTTGGATTTACTGGGAACGAAACACCAGGAGTAACTGGTAATCCGTTTGGCGCAATTCCGTCGCCAGTTAAATACCCTTGTGTATATCCATCACTGCGAGGTGTTTCGTTGTCTTCGGCCACTGTTCTATCTAGTGTAGTGCCTACGAAATCGGCAGTAACAACATATGAGTTTGCTGGAGTACCATCTGGGTTGGTTGGTAAAATATAAAACTTGACAGTGTCGTATCCACTCTTTGGTATCTCGGCTTCGGCTTGAATCAAGATAGCATCGTTGATTTCTAGATCCTTTGGACGAGTGGTAATCTTATCTTCGGCTGTTGCTGGAGTTTTCTCCATCCAATAGTCAGTGTTGGTAATGTCCGTGCCCGACGGAACATTTTGTTTGGCAATGTAATATGTATTACCATAGTTAACTGTGGTACCACCAGGATAAAAGTTTCCGTCATCCCAAATGTTTTCTGCTTCAAATGGCTCTTTGAGAATATCTTTGTATTCTTGCGCATTCACCATTGGCGTGGCTTTGACACGCCACAAGTGTGGTAACCAAGTTTGGCTAAAGCCTTCACTGGCAAATGCTGCATCTTGAATTACATAAAATTTTGGAATTGCTCGCGGTATACTTTGACTTAAAGGATTGTAATCACGTAAGTTGGGAATTTCTAACACGTCACCACTCATGAGTTTACGTCCAAATGTGTCAATCATTTCATTGTAATGAAATGTTAGAAACAGCGTGTCGTTGTTTAAGAATAATCCAAACTGTGTGAGATCAAAATCAATATCTTGGGTATTGTAAACAGCTCGCATAACAAACACACTACTGTCATAACTACGATCTCTGTTTTCTAATAACAACAAGTCTTCAATGAATAGTGGACTTTCAAAACTGTAGGCTGGTTGAGTAGCATCTTGATTAACCAATGGTTCTGTGCTGTCGGGGTTACTAGCTTTTGGTCCCAAATACTTGTGCACATATACATCTACACCGCCAACAGTGTACATTTCACGGATGGTGCGATCTAAAAATTGATAATCATTGGTACGGTTTGGGCGGTATAAACTTAATCTTGGCATAGTATTGTATCCTGCGTGTATTTATGTACGGGTTGACCATTAATTCCCAATCTGCTATAATTACAGCTTGTCAACAAAGGAGTCACCATGCTTACAGATGTACAAAGTGCACAAATTAATAATACTGAAGTATACACTTTAGATTACGAGGCAGAAGCCTTGCAAAGCTACCGGGACACCGGCGAGGACTTAATAGACGAGCTTGAGGTACGTGCAACCAATGTTATTTTGGAGCAGACAGCATGGGACGCTCGCGAGGACCTAGGCGGTATCACAGCGTACTTTCGAGATAGTACTTTAGTAGCATTTTACGATTACGAGCAGTTTCGCGGTACTGTGTTCTAAAAACAACACTTTGTGCAGAGATTGACAACAAAACCAATCTCTGCTATAATTACAGTTATTGCTTTTTGGAGAACGTATGAAAGTTGCAACAAAACCCGTCAAACTACTAAACCCACGTAGTGCAGATACCAATGCCTTGGGCATGGAACCCACGTGGAATACACAGCCCACTGACAATCGATTCAGTGCACTTAGCAAAGCCTTCTCCTGGTACAATTACTTCTACGGCAAAAAAGATGCTCGTGAAATGGTTGTCAACTATCTTGAATTGCATGACCGCCGAGCAGACGTGCGCACACTCAAACGCATACCAGATAGTTCAATACGATTGACTACAGGCTGGCTGTGCCGCATGAGCATGGTGGGACTGGAGCTCAACGATCATGAACAAATTAAATTAGATAACTTGTTAAAAGAAATGCTAGAGTCCAAACAGGATGAAGTTGCAGAAGTGGTGTCTGTGGAAGATGCAGTGCCTAGAATCACAATTCAAGACCGATTACGTGAGAAGGTAAGTGAGTGTGCTGGTGAGATCGATGGCATGTTTGACGAGTTCATTGACAACGGTGCTAAAATGAGCGCCGACTACAAGCCAATTGCTTTGATGCGTAGTTTAAATATTGCGCCACAAATGGTGAGTGTACTTGGCGATATTTGGAAAAAACGCCAAGCTGATTTTGAAGAAGTCGTTGCAGGTAAAGATGCCCAACTTGTTGAAGGTTACAGCCATCTAAGCAAAATTCAGCTTCGTAATGTGTTGAAGTTTTGTGAGACTGTGGTCAACGACTGTGGAGCATACGTACAGATCAAGAAAGTTGAGCGCAAACCACGCAAAGCCAAACTCATAAGCCCAGAAAAAGTAACCGCAAAATTCAAGTTCCTCAGAGAGTTTGCTGAGCTTAAACTTAAAAGCGAACCGGTTGCCAAACTTGCAGAAGCACAAGAAGCTTGGTTATACGACACCGCAAAACGTAAATTGATACACGTTGTAGCCGATAGTCATGCTGGTAGTTTCCGTGTCAAAGGGTCCAGTGTCATTGGGTTTGATACTGTACAAACACAGCAAAAGACCTTGCGCAAGCCTGCAGAACAGCTCAAAGCGTTTATGTCAGGGGGTAAGCCGGCGGCTAGAAAGTACTTCAAAGATATCAAGAGTACAGAGGTAAAATGGAATGGTCGGAGTAACGAGAACTTGATCATACTAAGGGTCTACTAAATACTGCACTGGAGTGTAGAATGGAAGAGAACACGTTAGCAACACTAAAACAAAATCTCATTGACTATGTTAAGTTGACACTGGGCAACGACATAATTGATTTAGAATTAGACCCTGCCCACTATGAAGCGGCGTACCAAAGAACAATTGGTACCTACCGCCAACGTGCTAACAATGCCTATGAAGAAAGCTACAGTTTTTTAGAACTAGTTGACCAATTGGAAGTCTATACTCTTCCACAAGAAATCATCCAGGTTCGACAGATCTTTCGTAGAACATTTGGTAATAGCCAGGGCCCATTCTCCAGTAGTTACGATCCATTCTCACAGGCCAGCTTGAACGTTTACCTAATGAACTTTAACGTAGCCGGCGGACTTGCCACCTATGATTTCTATAGTCAGTATGTTGAGCTGAGTGCCAAGATGTTTGGCGGGTACCTAAACTACACATTTAACCCAGTGACCAAAAAATTACAGCTGATCCGTAAGCCTGTAGGCACGGGCGAGAACGTTCTGCTTTGGACCTATAATTTGAAGCCTGAGTTTACACTGTTACAAGACTACCAAATTAGTCAGTGGATTCGAGACTACATGGTGGCATCATGTAAGATGATTATTGGTGAAGCTCGTGAAAAGTTTGCCACCATTGCTGGACCACAAGGCGGCAGCACACTAAATGGCGCACAAATGAAAAGCGAAGGCCAGGTTCAAATTGATGGCTTGATTGAACAGCTCAAGAACTATGTTGATGGTAGTCAGCCATTGACCTGGGTAATTGGTTAACAACTCCTAGACCTTTAATTTAATTTCTTGTATAATACACACATGGAACTATACTCATGTGATGTAATGATAGACATTGAGTGCCTGGGCGTTGCGCCGGAAGCACTTATTTTAACTATTGCCGCTGTAGCTTTTGACCCGTTTAGTCATCGCATTGACCACGAGCATTCGCTGTATTTTAGAATTGATCCCGCAAGCCAGCCCACACGTCAAATTGACGAAGCCACTGTTGCCTGGTGGGCACAACAACCAAAAATTGCACAAGAAGAAGCATTCAGCGAAGAGGATCGAGTTCCGTTGGCTGAAGCATTACATAAACTGTCATCATTGATCTGGCGTAGCAAAAGGATATGGGCAAATGGCATTTGCTATGACATGACCATTCTTGAACATGCATACAAGCAGTTGGGTATTCCCTTGCCATGGCAATACTACAAAGTCATGGATGCACGTACTGTTTATAAAATGCTACCCAAAGTGGGCAAGCCACCAAACAATCATCATGCATTCCATGATTGCGTTAATCAAATTGGCATGCTACAGGAAGTGTTTAGCCATTATCGGATAAAAGAATTAGGCAATTAACCGTGGACATGTTTGATCAGCCATATTTGTTGATATCTTTTTATCCTGGCGCTCGCGGGTTCTTGTTATCAAAGTGGCTGTATCAAGAAGGTTTAGTAACTGGTGTTTGGAAAATTAAAAACACAGATCTAAAACTAGACTCAACTAATCATGACATACCTTCTGCGTTTGCGGATTTGATATTTGCCTACGACACAGAAAAAGACAAAGCACTATACACTGAATACAACAAAGAAATTACATCAGCTAACTGTGATTGCAATAAAATAAAGAGTATATTACTACAAAGCCGAGCATGTCCAACCACCACCTTGGTCAGTAAATTTAATGGACCGTGCTTGTTGTTAACACATCTAGGGTCAGATATTGCCCTAGACAATATGCATAAAGTATTTTCAAATTTAACCGTGATAAAGGTTGTATTTGATGATCACGCAGAATACCTAGAATGCCATGAAAGAAAATACGGCAATTTAGATTTTGCGGATAACGAATGGCAGGTCAGCGGGATAGATTATACAAAAGAATACCATAATGGTATTACTGTCAAGTTAAAAGATATTAAACAGTTGAAATTAGATTATTTGAAAGGGTGTTTATTATGATCATTGGTGTATGTGGATTTATTGGCTCAGGAAAAGATACTGTAGCAGACTACCTAGTGAATTTTCACGAGTTTAGACGTGAGAGTTTTGCCAACACTCTTAAAGATGCCGCAGCCGCAGTGTTTGGTTGGGATAGAACCATGCTAGAAGGGCGAACAAAACAAGCCCGTGAATGGCGTGAACAAGTAGATCCGTGGTGGGCAGAGCGGCTGGGCATACCTAATTTAACCCCACGTTGGATCCTGCAATACTGGGGTACGGAAGTATGCCGTAAAGGGTTCCATGATGATATCTGGATTGCTAGTTTAGAAAACAAACTTCGCAATAGTCAGGACGATGTTGTGATCAGCGATTGTCGATTTCCCAACGAGATCAAGTCCATTCGTGATCAAGGCGGAACAATTATTTGGGTTAAGCGAGGTGAGTTGCCCAAGTGGTATAACGATGCTGTCAACGTTAACAACGGTGAACGCAATATGTCCTTTGCCACTAGCAGAGCCAGGTTAGAGAAGTTAGGCATTCATACCAGCGAAACAGCCTGGGTTGGAACCAAGTTTGATTTTGAAATAGACAACAACAGTAGCTTAGACGATCTGTACCAACAAGTCAAAGATCTGGTTCAAGATCACCTTGTTTCCACGGAAGATCACTGAGACGAATTGCTACCACACAGTTTTGGCACACACACTTTAAGTTCCTAGGAGCAGAGTTGTTTAAGTTTCCGTCTAAATGATACACCAATATCTGTGCTTGATATCTTGCTTTAAAGCCACATTTATCACATACTAATTTTTTCTTAAAGCCACTAAACTGCCACCTAGGCACGGGTGGCTTAATTTTTTTGTTTTTTTTATTACAAGTCTCGCATCTTGAACGATAGTGTACCGTACCGTTAGGTGATCGGTAATTTATTGCTTTCGGACGCTGGTTGCAAGCTGGGCATATTGGACGGTTCATAGTGTTATTTAACACGAACCTTTGGCAAAGGGCACCTAATAGGTTGGTTTTCTGGAGTTATCAATAAATATTAATAACTTTAAAAGGAACGGACCATGGCACTAACATCACCTGGCGTACAAGTAACGATAATTGACGAAAGTAATTATCTTCCAGCGGCGACTAACTCAGTCCCATATATTATGGTGGCCACTGCACAAAACAAAATCAGTGGAACCGGAACCGGAGTAGCTGCCGGTACTTTAGCAGTCAATGCAAATAAAACATATTTAATTACTAGTCAAAGAGATTTGGCCGCCACTTTTGGTGTGCCTTTCTTCTACAAAACTTCTGCTGGCACCCCAATCAACGGGTACGAGCTTAATGAATATGGTTTATTGGCTGCTTACTCAGCATTGGGTGTAACTAATAGAGTATACATTCAACGTGCCGACATTGACTTATCTGAATTGACTGCAAGTCTATCACGCCCAGTTGGCGCACCAGTAAACAACACATATTGGTTAGATACCGCTAACTCACTGTGGGGTATATTTGAGTGGAGCCTGACTACAAATGCATTTACTAACAAAGTACCGTTGGTAATTACATCAACTGCAGATTTAGAGTCTGGCACCACTGCTCCATCGCAGAGTTTTGGTAGCATTGGAGATTATGCAGTTAACACAACAGATGTTGCAAATCCAACATACTACAAAAACAGCAGTAACTTGTGGGTATTAATTGGTAGCGATGACTGGAAATCATCATGGCCTACTGTGCAAGGCACTGCCGCACCAGGACCATTGACAGCGGCCAGTACAATTAGAATTAACGGAACCGAAGTAGCAGTTCCAGCCGCCGCAAGCAACACAGTTTCTGGTTTAGCTAACGCAATTAATGCGGCTGCTATTACTGGTGTAACTGCATCAAACTCTAATGGTAAGTTGGAAATTCAAGGCAATAGCACATCAACTAGCGATGGATCAACTGCTGACGGTGGTATTATCACTATCGAAGCTGGATCCGTTGGTGGTGCCGCATTGCTAACACAACTAGGAATCACAGCACGTTCGTACTATGTTCCACGTTTACAACAGAGCTATAGCTACACCATACCACGCTGGAGATCAACAGATGCTGAACCAACTGCAACTGGTTCTGTATGGAACAAAATCAATAGTGTCAATCTTGGTACTAATTTAACAGTGTCAAAATACAGTTCAATACTTGCATCTTTTATTGAACAAACTTGTGCTGTATATCAGAATGACCAAAGCGCAAATAAAACATTGGATCCTAGTGGTGGTGGTAAAAATATTGCCGCAGGAACAACCTATGCGCAATATAATGTAAGTCCAGAATTTGTATCATCAACTTCATCTTACAATAACACATTTACACTTCAACTATTTGAAAGAAAATCAACAGGTGCAACTGTGATTCTTGGTGATGATTCAACGCCAACATTTACATCAGGTGATCAGTTTACAATCTCAGCAAGTGTTGCAAACAGCACTACGTTAAGCACACCTGTAACAGCAACCGTTGCAGGAACAACAGCCAGTGATTTTGTGTCAGCAGTGAGCCAGGCCGCAGTGCCGTATGTTAGCGCAACTATTACTAGTTCAGGCGCAATATCGTTTACACATAGCCAAGGCGGTGTAATTGTGCTAGCAGAAGTTGGCGCAGATACTGCGGTGTCAGACGCTGGTTTTAACGACACAGTGGACGGCGTTCGTTTAGATACCGATGGCACATCGCTAATCCTGAGTAACTGGGTTACATTTGATTACACTGCATCTCTAACTTCGCCAAATACTGCACCGCCAGATGGACGCTATTGGTATTACAGCGCAGTTGACCAAGTTGATATTATGATCAACAACAACGGCGCCTGGCTTGGCTATAAAAATGTAACCAGCGATGTGCGCGGTTATAATTTAACATTGACCAATGCAACTGGGCCACAAATCAGCCCAACAGCACCTACCACTCAAAATGACACTGCACTAAGCCCCCTAGTGTATGGTGATTTGTGGGTTGATACCAGCAACTTAGAAGCATACCCAATACTCAAGCGTTGGGAAATTGTTGACGGAGTTGACCAATGGACCACAATTGATGACTCAGATCAAACCACTGAGAATGGTGTACTATTTGCCGACGCACGTTGGGCAACAAACGATACAACAAACCCAATCACCGACGATATTCCAACTATTGTTAGCTTGCTGACCAGCAACTACTTAGACATTGACGCACCAAGCCCAAGTCTATATCCAGATGGAATGCTGTTGTGGAATACTCGACGCAATGGCTTCAATGTTAAATCATATCAAGTTGACTACTTCAATGCTGCCAGCTTCCCAGATGATATTTTACCAGATGTAACAAATGCTTGGGTAACAGCCAGCGGCAACAAAAACGACGGCAGTCCTTACATGGGTCGTCAGGCTGTACGTAGCCTAGTAGTTGCCGCACTCAAATCTGGATTGGATACTAGTCAAGCCGCACGTGAAGAACAAAACGTGTACAACTTGATTACAACTCCTGGTTATCCAGAACTAATGACCAACATGGTTGCGCTCAACAACGAGCGTAATAACACAGCGTTTGTCATTGCTGATACACCACTGCGTTTGGGACCTGATGGAACTGAACTAATTACCTGGGCCACAAACAACAACGGTCTTGGAACAGATACTGGTGACGGCCTTACAACTGGAAGTCAATACATGGGTGTATTCTACCCAAGTTGCCAGACCACAGATTTGTCAGGTAGCCCAGTGGTACAACCGCCAAGTCACATGATGTTACGCACTATTCTGCGCAGTGACAACGTGAGCTTCCCATGGTTAGCACCAGCCGGTGTACGTCGCGGTGTCATTGACAATGCTGATGCAATTGGTTATATCAATGCAACCACCGGCGAGTTTGTACAAATTGGTGTACGCCAAGGTGTACGTGACATCTTGTATGAAAACAAGATTAACCCAATTACGTTTATCCCAGGAATTGGTATTACCAACTATGGTAACAAGACTGTTACAGGTATTACTAGTGCTCTTGATCGTATTAACGTGGCACGTTTGATTGCATTTATCCGTGGTCGCTTGCAAGAAATTGGAACAAACTTCTTGTTTGAACCAAACGATCAAGTAACTCGTGATGAAATGAAAAACAATTGCGAAAGTTTGATGATTGATTTGATTGCAAAACGTGGTATCTATGATTACCTAGTTGTTTGCGACTTGTCAAACAATACACCAGCACGTATTGATAGAAACGAGCTATATGTAGATATTGCTATTGAGCCTGTTAAGGCAGTTGAATTTATCTACATTCCTGTACGTATCAAGAACACTGGAGAAATTGCAGGCGGACAAACTGCAAGTTCATCAGCTGTCTAATGAATAAATTGGGGCAATGCCCCAATTTATCAGGCAACAATTACCATAAATAAAGATATAGGAGAACAAAATGGCTGTTTCATCACTAACTAGAATGACAGTACCTTTGGCAAGTGACCAAAGTGCTAGCACCCAAGGCTTGCTAATGCCTAAACTAAAGTATCGCTTCCGCGTTACTTTTGAAAACTTTGGTGTATCAACACCACGTACCGAACTAACAAAACAAGTTATTAGTTTTGCTCGTCCAGAAGTAACATTTGAAGAAATGTTGGTTCCAATTTACAATAGTACATTGAAACTTGCTGGCAAGCATAGCTGGGGCGATGTCACTTGTGAATTGCGTGACGATGCTGGCGGCAACGTTACCAAACGTGTTGGCGAGCAACTACAAAGGCAATTAGATTTTGCCGAACAAGCCAGCGCCGCTGCCGGTATTGACTATAAGTTTGTTACACGATTTGAAGTACTTGATGGTGGTAACGGTACTGCACAACCTGTAGTACTTGAAACCTGGGAGATTTATGGTTGCTACCTCAAAGGTGTTAACTATAATGATTTCAACTATGGCACCAGCGAAGCTGCAACAATCAGCATGACAATTGCCTATGATAATGCACTACAAGTAGGTAGCCCAGGCGGTGTTGGCACCGTAATTGGTCGCATCGCTGGTGATGTAATCACAGGCTAATACAATGTCATTTGGACAGGACTTCATGAAGGGGTTCTTTGGATCAGACGGTTTGCGTGATTCGCAAACCGCCTCCAAGACCTTTCGAACAAACGGCTACGAACTTTCTCCTAGATTTAAGTTCCTGTTCCATGTGTCGTTTACGCTTAACACTACTGAAATCCCTGCGCTTAAAAGTATTTTTGGCGAGTCGGGTACTAATCAAATTGGGTTAACTGTAAAAACTATTAATCTCCCGTCTTATAACATTGATCATGAAGAACTAAATCAATACAATCGTAAAAGACTAGTTCAAACACAGATCAAATATCAACCAGTTGATATCACATTTCATGATGACGGCGGAGACGTAACACGTAATTTGTGGTATAACTATTTTGCGTATTATTACAAAGACCCAAGCCAACAATATGGCAGCACTAGCAACTTAAACGGCAGTATTGGTGCATTGGCCAACATGCCGGGATTCAGTTACAATACTCGAGACATTTACACAGATAGCCGTCCAGTTAATGATTGGGGCTATGTTGGCGAAAGCTACACTGACAGCAGTGTGTTAGGCAAGCCTGCGTTTTTTAAAGATATTCGTATATACGGATTAAATCAACACAAGTTTGCAGAGTATGTCTTGGTCAATCCCATTATCACAGCCTGGCAACATGATCAATATGATTATAGTCAAGGTGATGGAATGATGCAAAACTCAATGACAGTCAAGTACGAAACTGTCAAGTACCGTAGCGGTGCCATTAGCGGTGTTAGATCAGACACCAATGTTAAAGGATTTGGCGATCCAGCCAACTACGATACTGTGCGTAGCCCAATATCTCGACCTGGTAGCACTGCTAGTGTTCTAGGTCAGGGTGGGCTACTTGATACCGGTATTGGTATTGTTGAAGATTTACAAAGCGGAACATTGCTTGGTGCAATTGGTGCTGTGCAAAAAGCTGGCGCAACGTACAATACGTTCAAAGGTAAGAGTTTACAAAGCATTGCCAACGAAGAAGCAATTGCTGCCTCAAAACAAATTCTACAACAGAGCTTGCCTGGGGCAATTCGCGGTGCTAGTAGTGTACAACTATTTCCAACACCCCCTAGGGCTAATTCTGGTAGCCGGTCACTGTTTAATTTTGGTGGAGTTGGGGTATCATCATCGGGAATAAATATCGGTGGATTTAACCTACCATTCTAATGTCTACAGTAAACGCACCAAACTCAAAAATTGATCAAACGGTAAAAATATTTGATACCTTTTACCTGTTCGAAGCTATTGTACCTGCAATGGAGTATGAAGTCATCTACAGTTACTTTCAGTCGGTCATGGGAACAACACAAGCCGCAGCCAACTTTACTGTCACTGTGTTTAGGATAGCACAAGAAAGTCAGACCCCGGTTATGGCAATATTTGAACAGATCAAAGGCCTTGACCAACCACAATTATCATTAACACTGGCCTACTATCTTAATGGTTTGCAAAGTTTGAGTACATTACTAGGTATTGATGCAGTGGCAACGCCAAACTACTATGCAGCCAGAAATGTTGTGGTATGAGCAAGTTTGCGCAAGGTGTTTTTGTCCCAACCAATCCTGACAAGTATGTAGGTCGAGGTAACATACGTTATCGCAGTGGCTGGGAACATGCTTTTATGCGATTTTGCGACACCAACGATCATATATTACAGTGGGCCAGTGAGAATGTTAGAATTCCCTATCGTCATCCACTCACAGGTAAAACTACAAACTATGTGCCAGATTTTTTGATCACGTATAGAACACGCAACAACAAAGTATGTGCTGAGCTGATTGAAATAAAACCCAAAAAACAAAGTGTACTAGAAGCAAAGATGAGCGATAGAGACCGTGCCATTGTTGCCATTAACTATGCCAAATGGGATGCCGCACAAAAGTGGTGCCGCAAACAAGGACTGGTATTTAGAGTTATTACCGAAGATCAGATCTTCCGTAACGGCAACAAGTAAGCCATAAATATGGCATGACTAGAAAACTCGAAGAACTATTTGATTTGCCAACAAAAGAAGACAATGCCCCTGCAGAGTTTTTGTCACCGCCCAGCAAAGAAGAATTAATTGAAATAAACAACACCATTGATAAAATTGAAGCTGCCTTGCCCATGGTCAAAGGGCTTGATGCCAGTGATTCAGAAATGGATGAGTTGGCCACCAAGGCTGTGGAAAGCTACGAAAGTCTAATAGACTTGGGCATGCAAGTTGACAGTCGATTTGCCAGTGAAATTTTATCTGTGGCTGGCACAATGCTGGGGCATGCAATTACTGCCAAGACAGCAAAGATGAATAAAAAATTGAAGATGATTGATCTTCAATTAAAGAAATTAAAATTAGATCAGGATCAGGCCCGTCACACCGCTGACAATGAGCCTGATAGCGGCGCTACAGAACAGGGTCATGTGCTAGATCGCAACGATTTACTACAACGTTTGATTGGCGATCGAAACCAAATTAGCAAATGACAATAAATATCATATAGGAATCCAACATGAAAACTTTTCAAGACTACCTAGTAGAAAGTGCTAGAACATATGATTACAGAATTAAAATTGTAGGCGACACGCCCAACAATTTTATCAAAGAATTGACCAGCAAGTTTGATCAATTTGATCCAGTATCAGTGTCTAGTCCAAAAACTACTCCCATACAAAAGCAGCCTGCTGATTTTCCAGGCTTCCCCAACGAATCAGTGACATTTTTTGATGTTAGTTTTACATACCCTGCCATTGAACCGCAGATCAAGCAGTTGGCGCAGTTGTTGGGTGTAGACCCCAATAGAGTTATCATGCCAACACAGAAGTATGATGAAAGCAATGAAACTATTGCCAAGGACATTGAAGATCAAAACAAAGATTTATTAGCTGACACAGATTTCCCTGCGCCTGACAAAGCACAAAAAGCCGCAAGCAAAGATTATGCAACTGGTCCCTACGATCATGCTGTGTTGAAAAATGCTTACCGCAGTGACTTCACTGTGGCTGGTGGTAAAACACCTGTACCAGAAACAACCAATGACTTACCAATGGGAACCAAGAGCCCAATGAGTACAATCAAGCGGCCTGCACGTCCGCTTACTGGCCGAAACCCAAGAGGATAATTCAAAATGACATTTTTTTACGACTTAAACAAAAGACTAGACGGCATACGTGCCACTCCTGAAACTACTCATAAACAATTAAATGAGCGTGACATGAGCAAGAGCATGGACGAAAGTGCGTTCCAAGCAGCCATTGGTAAAAAGAAATATGGTGACGAAGGCATGAAAGCCTTGCAAAAAGCTGGACGCAATCACTCCAGCGACAAGACCATGGATGCCATCCGTAACAGATTTGACAAGTACGATGAAAGTCAGGGCATGGCCGATGAAGGAACTGCATTTACCAAGGCTGTAGTTGATGCCAAACGAGACGGTATTCAACCTGGTGAGAAAATCAACGTTGGCGGAAAAGAATATCCAGTCAAAGAAGCTGCAGGCGCAGTTGACTTTGACAAAGTACTAGATGCTATTGCCGCAATGTATGGCAATGACATGTGGCAAAATGATGCCATGCAGGATCTGGCCAATGATCTTGCACAGGCTGGACCAACTGATCGCGAACTAGATTTTATCATTGCCAAAGGTCGGTTACCAAAGCGTCTAGCTAACACACAATTCTCAGCAGGTGACAATGTTCAATTTGGCGAAGCCAGTGCTCCAATGACTGCCAAGCAAAAATCATTTGCCGCATTGGCTGAACCCAAAGACAAAATCACATTTGCTGACAAAATTGCTGGCGCCAAAAAAGAAGTTGACGAAATGCTAGGCGATGTAGCCGCAGAAGCAATGAAGAAAGCACTGGGTGGCGGCATGGGTCGCAGTGCTGAAATGGAAGAAAAAGAAGATAACAGTCCATTCACAGCACACAAGCGTCCACGCACAGAACGACCCAAAGTCGGCAGCGTTGAGCGTGGGGCATTGCATGACATTGAACACACCGCAACCGGTCGCAAAGTAACACGTAGAGTTGATCCCAACACCGGACACAGTGTTGGTGCCGATGATGACACTCCTGCCACTGGAGAAAAGCGTGGTAAAGGACGTCCAAAGAAAGCTGGCGGCCCAAATCAAGAGCGTGTAACTGCCAAGAGTCGTAAAACAGATCGCACAGCACATGGTCAGGATGGCTTTAAGAAAGATAAAAAAGTCAAAGAAAGTGACGAGTACGGTGATGAAGGCGACATGGCCAAAGATGACTTGCGTAGTATTGCCAAGGCAGCCGCAGAACTTAATTCATTGTTAAACGACCATGATGATTTACCAGAGTGGGTTCAGAGCAAAATTACCAAAGCTCTAGACTACATCAACACCAGTAACCAATACATGGACCAGGAAAAATCTGATGACGACACCGGCGATGATGTTGTAATGGGTGGCGATGAAGAGCTAGACGAAAAAGCCACAAGCAAAGCACAACGTAGAGCTGCCGCAATTGCCATGCATGCTCCCAAAGGCAAACTTCAGGGCGCCAGCAAAGAAATGAGCAAGATGCCCAAGAAAGAACTAGAGAAGTTTGCCGGCACAAAAGAAAAGGGCCTGCCTAACAAGAAAGAAAAAACTCAAGAAACAACCTCTGCAGGTTCAGTGGCAACAAGCACTGCCGCTCCAAAGGCAGGCAAAGGCGGAGTACAGTTTGGTAAAGGCATCTATGAAAGTCTAGATCGCCAGCTAAAACAACAACTCAACGAAGAAATGAGTATCAACATGAGTATTGGCACAGACGGCCGTAAAAGCATAACTGTCACAGCCTCAGATGAAGATGCCGACCAACTAGCGCAGATTTTGAATCTAGCAGGTTTGCAAGGTCATGATCATGGCGCAGAAGCATGCCCTTCATGCGGCCAAGCCCCATGTGGTTGCGCTGAAGTTGTTGATGAGAATGCACCAGACTATCCACAGAACATGGGCCAAACGTCAGATACTAACTTTATGACCAAGACCAATGCTGGCGGCTTAAACAAAGAAAAATATACTGGACAGTCAACTATTCCGGTATTGGCAAGCCAAGGTGATAGACAACATGCTTACGAGAATGTTGAACTAGAGCGTAGCTTGTTTAAATTGTATCAGGAAGTTAAATCAAAATGAAATCACTGCGTGACTATCTCAACGAAAGCGAATACGCCTACAACAACCCAGTGGTAGGCGATAATTTTGCTATCAACGTCAAAGAAGAATGTTTGTTAGAAACATACATCTGTGGCGAAACCAAAGATGGAATAGTATTACATGCTGACGATCGTTTAATGGACTTGCTTGAAAGTTATGGATATATTGGCACACAAATTGACGAAGCCACCAGCAACAGCATTGAGTTCCAAGGCCGCACAGTTGATCGTGCCAGCATAGAACTTGACGATGTAGATTCAAGTGATTATCCAGACTTTTCAGATGCATATATTAGCTACGCCACATACACTGATGGTACACCACTTGGTGATGACGAACTAAATCAATTCAACGATCAATATTCTGACCTAGTACATGAGTTGGCATATGATAGTCTGCATGAAGATTCCATGGACGAAGCTGAATATCACGGACGTAATGTTCCGTTAAACAAGCCCATGCAAGGTGATGTTAAAAAATCTAAAGTGTATGTTAAAAATCCCAAAGGTAACATAGTAAAAGTCAACTTTGGCGATCCTAACATGAAAATTAAAAAATCAAACCCTGCTCGACGCAAGAGTTTTAGAGCAAGGCACAACTGTGAGAATCCTGGACCAAAAACCAGTGCTCGCTATTGGTCATGTCGTGCTTGGTAAAAGGAAAATAAAATGCCCGCAAATGTCTATACAAGTTTAGGTAACGCAACAGTTTACACAGATAAACTACAAATTACCACCGCTGCCAACGCAGTTACATATCAAACTTATGCTGTGGCCATAGGCACAGCAGCCGCCGCAGGCAATGTCTTTAGTGCACCTATTAATATTCCAGCCAACACTGTGTTTGAAGTTTACTCGGGTGCAGGCAACAAAGTCACTGTTGTTGGAACACCATTTACTGCATTGGAACTTGGCACAGCCAGCTCAGGTATCATTGGCGTGTCAATGTCAGTGCCGCCATCAAGATAATATAATGCGAGCACAGGAGTTTATCACCGAGCAAGACGGCACAATAGGCAAACGTAGACAAGTTGCCACAGTGGGCCTAAATGTGTTCAGTGACAGTGAAAGATCCAATAGTGACTACACTCTTAATCGTGTGATGATGGCTGTGGCCATGGCCGACGGCTCTGGCAATGCTTTGGACATGGATGAAAAAAGTTGGGTTGGCAAGCAACGTTCAGCACATCCTTATACCAAAGTTGAGCAAAACATGCTCAAACAGGCTTTCAAAGCCGCTGGCGCAAACTACACAGATTTAAATCACGGCGACATGGATTCTGAAGAGCATCCAGCAGTCAACACCACTAGCCCAATTCAAGGGTTCAAGGGCTACTGATGAGAGCCCGTGAGTTCATTACTGAACAAAAAGAACTGGCACCAGAGCAGGCTAACCCCATGCGTTACACTTATGTGATTCCGGGACTCAGTGCATCGGACCCTTACAACAACTATAGATTTGGTGTGGCAATGGCTAGAGCCCGTAGCGATCAGGCAACCGACGGAGTAAACCCGTTCCGACCAGATTGGAGTGCAGAAACACCGTTTGGTGAACACGGTGTAGTAGTTGGCATGAATGCTGGCATTGCTCCACTTATTGACCAAGCATTGAAAATGACCAACACACCGGGTGGTAAGAAATTAGTGTCTACTCCCAAAAGCGATGAACCTGACTTTGTAGTCACACAAAGTCCAGTCAAGCCATTTAAGGGTTATTAACATAATGGCTAATCCACCTCCACCATACGACAACATCACAGGTATAAGCCGTGCTGTGATGAAAGACAATGCACAAGTAACATTGGCCAACTACAATGGCAATGCTAGACCTGGCGAGCTGGTTGTTGACCAAAGCACCGATCAAGTGTATATTGGCAACAGCTCAGGTACGTTGACACAGATTGCTGCTGGCATTGACAACGGTGGATCTAGTGGATTACCTGCAGGCTTTTATCAAATGGCATACAATCCCACCACAGGTGAAATTGTTTACTACACTTAACGTTTTAATATGAAAAAACTCTTCCTGCTCTTACTTGTATTACCCGTGCTGGCCTTTGCACAACCCAAACAACGTCCAGGCGTCACATATGATGCTGTGATCACCAGAGTCATAGACGGTGACACAGTGGGCATTCAAGCCACATGGCTGCCAGCACCGCTCAAACCAGAACTCAGTGTTCGTGTGTACGGTGTAGACACTCCTGAAAAAGGACATCGTGCGCAGTGTGCCAGTGAAGCACAAAGAGGTGAAGCAGCCTCGGCATTTACCAAGCAACTGATTGCCAACAGTCAAAAACGACAGATTGTGCTCATGGACTGGGACAAGTATGGCGGACGTGTGCTTGGCGACGTCATCCTCAACGGCGTTAGTCTGCGCCAACAGTTAATCGCCAATGGTTTTGCTCGCGAATATTACGGCGAAGCGAAAACCAGTTGGTGTCAATAACACACCTTAGGACCGGTACTTGTTACCGAACAGTGTGAGGCGGCTGCTGCCTTGGGTAATCCGATTCGCTACCGGAACCCCTGAAGTGAGCTTTTTCTTTTGACCAAACACTTTTAGTTAAATATTGGTATGGCCGCAAAAGACGAAATCACATTAATCAAATCCCCGCATAAAAAACAGTTGTACTCAGACATAGAATTACAACAGTTTGCAAAGTGTGCTGACCCTGTGACAGGCCCACTGTATTTCATGGACAATTTTTTCTATATACAACATCCTACCAAAGGTAGAATGTTGTATCACCCGTTTGATTATCAACGTCGACTTGTGGAAACATATCACAACTATCGATTCAGCATTTCAATGATGCCGCGGCAAACTGGTAAGTCAACATCGGCAGCTGGATATTTGTTATGGTATGCAATGTTTGTACCAGACAGCACAATCTTGGTTGCCGCACACAAGTACACTGGATCACAAGAGATTATGCAACGCATTCGTTATGCGTATGAAAGTGTGCCAGACCATATCAGAGCCGGAGTCACAAGTTACAACAAAGGCAATTTAGATTTTGACAATGGCAGTCGTATTGTTTCAGCAACTACCACAGAAAATACCGGTCGTGGTATGAGTATATCATTGCTGTACGCAGACGAGTTTGCATTTGTACGACCCACCATTGCCACAGAATTCTGGACCTCTATCAGCCCCACGTTGGCCACTGGTGGTAAAGCAATTATTACCTCAACACCCAACAGCGACGAGGATCAGTTTGCACTGTTATGGAAAGGTGCCAACAAGTGTGAAGATGCATATGGCAACCCCACTGAATTAGGTATCAACGGATTTAAATCATATCGTAGTTACTGGAAAGAACACCCGGACCGTGATGACAAATGGGCAGTTGAACAACGTGCACAATTGGGCGAAGATCGTTTTAGACGAGAAATGGACTGCGAGTTCATTATCAATGACGAAACACTAATTGCACCTACTACATTAATTGACTTAGCTGGTGAAGACCCAGCTTACAGAATTGGTCAAGTACGTTGGTACAAAAAACCCGAACGAGATCGCATTTATGTTGTGGCCTTGGATCCCAGCCTTGGCACCGGCGGCGATCCGGCTGCTATACAAATATTCGAAGCCAACACCACAGTACAGATAGGCGAATGGCGACATAATAAAACCACAATTCCTGAGCAAATACGCATACTGGCCGACATTGTTGCACACATCAACGAAGTTGTTAAAAATCCACAGAACGTGTATTTCAGTGTGGAAAACAACACCATTGGCGAGGCCGCACTGATATCCATTGCTGAGTACGGAGAAGAAAACATACAGGGCTATTTCCTCAGCGAAATTGGTGGCACCAGTGGCCGCAGGTATCGCAAAGGATTTAACACAGCACACAAGAGCAAACTTGCGGCCTGTTCTAAATTCAAAAACTTAATTGAATCACGTCGAATGACCATCAACAGCCGGCCGTTAATCAGCGAGCTTAAAACCTTTGTGGCACATGGCCTTAGCTATGCGGCCAAACCCGGGGAAACTGACGACTTAGTAATGTCTACATTGTTGGCTGTGCGTATGCTACAAACCCTGCAAAACTACCACAGTGATCTCAATGCACAGATCAAAGACCACAGCGACATGCTAATTGAGCCCATGCCCTTTATTAGTATAATGCGATAAATAAAAAACTATGGCAACAAATACACCTTCAGCACAATTACACGATTTATTGGTCACGCATGACTTTGATGTAGAATCAAAAGATGCCAAACGCCCTAACACCACACCTGCGCCCGAAGATGCAGACATGTTTGTGTTTGATTTTGAGGCCAACGGAAACAACTATGGCACTGTGGTGACCTTATTTGACAAAGACGGAACATTGAATTTATTCTACGGTGACAACGTGGGAAAATCCATGGAACCTGCAGATAAAAAAGAATGGTACGATTTTCTTTACCAGCTCACCATGTTTGCCAAGCGCAACTGCCCGTCTTTTGAAATGCAAAACATCAGTAGATTGAAGTACACTCTCAAAGGCATTTCGGCAATCAACGAAGGATTGTTTGAAGGCTACTATGGAAACAAGAAAGTCAGCTATGCCGGCGAGCCCACAGAAGCACGATTGATGATCAAACACAATCGTCAACTGGGTGAAAATGACAAGCGTTATCGTTATGTGGAAAGTTTGTTTATTGAAACTGCAGATGATCAAAGATTTAGACTACCATTTACAAATCTAGCTGGTGGCCGCGCCATGCTAGAGCATGTACGCCAGGGTGGCAAGCCCTACGACATTCGTGGTTGCCATATTGCAGAAATGGTGGAAGATGCCAAAGTACTAAGCAGATTTAATCGTGCTAAACAAAATAAGATTTTTGAAGGCGAAACCAGCGAGTTAGTTGAAGCCAGCACAGCCTACTACGAAAGTGTACGCCACACTATCAAAAGTCTAGGCAACGGACGTGGATATCAAAAGTACTTTGAGTCCTGGAGTCCAGCGCAGATCAACGAAACTGACACCTTAGTTGACTCAATAAAAGAAATGTTTATTGAACAAACACTAGACTCTAGAATTGAGCAGGCCCTGCCAATACTGGCCAAAATAAGACAAAGAGAGACCAATATGAAAGAAGCACAAGTATTTGAAAACTGGGTCAACCAGGTATGTGAGGGAACTTGGAGTTTGCCAGACGATCCTGACCAACGAGCTAAATTACAAAAGCTAATGAGCCAACCGTTGCTGGTTGGTCCAGACGCAACCAATGCCACTGAACAGTTGTATGACCTAGTGGGTGATGATCAGTTGTTTGATATCTTGGGCGACATAGCTGACCAGGATGGTGGCCCAGACATGAACGCCTGGGATGATCCGCGTGTGATGGACCGCATGTATGAATTGGGCATTGATATGGCCCAGCCAGATGGTAATCAGGAGCAAGACATTGACCCTAGACAAGATCTAGATGAGTTGTCTCCTCAAACACTGGCAAGTTATGTTAAAAAATCCAATACTGATGCTAGAGATAGACTTCGTCAAGATCCAAAAAATCAATTTAAAAAAGCTGAAAAAAGAACCGCTGGTATAGGTCAAGCCATTGGCAAAATTCGTGCCACAATGGAACCTGCTACTAAACAGCAAGGTGTAGAGGAAGGTGCCATGAAGCACCAAATGCATGCTGATGCAGACCGCATGAGTCGTGAACAATTTTGTGACAAGTATGGCAACGAGAACGGAGAATTCTGGGATAACATAAATGGCGAACTCAACGAGGGCCAAGAAGACAGCGCAGTAGCCAGTGCTCTTACACGTCGCATCATGAGTCAACGTTTGGATTTGCTAAAGAAATATGGTCCAGTAAAAGTTACTCAAGCAATTGATTCTGCCGCAGAATTTTTTGGTGACGTAGAAGAAATTGGTAGCAGTGACCTGAATGCCTACATGCAATATGTTGAAAAAGAACTAGGCGGCATGGCTGAGCAAGGTATAGATGAAGCTGATATGAACCGTAGAGGATTCTTAAAAGGACTTGGCGCTGCCGCAGTGGCCGGAGCCGCTGGTGTAGCAAGTGCTGATCAACAACAAGATTTAGGCAATGGCTTTGTTTTAACAACTATCAATGTTGCTGGACACACAGTTAAAGCAGTATTAGACACTGAAAGCAACATAAGTGTTACTCTAAATCGTGGTACTAATGGATCTGCTATTATCAGAAGTCAAGCACGTTTTCTTTCAGTCAAGGATGGAAAAATTGTAGGCGCAAGCATGGATGTTGGACCGGCCACCACTGCCGCAATGAAAAAAGCTGGACTGTTAGAAAATGTAGAGCACGGTATGGAGGAAGCAATTGATCCAACAAATCCCAGAGACTACGAGATTCCAGCTTACCAACGCAAGGAAAAAGGTATGCCACCCCTGACCCCCAGCGACATCGAAGACAAAGACAACGCCAGTCCAACCACACAACAAGGTCTAGACACACTAAAAAACAAATTGGGCATTAGAGAAAACAAAGATTTGACTAGAATTAAGCAACTTCTTCAAAAGATATAAATAATCATTGACACAAAGCAAAAATGCGTGTACACTTAGTCTGTGTGTGCATTTTTGCCTAGTGTATTAGGCATCGTGTTCGTAAGAGCACACACAAAGGCTATATTAGGCATATTTAAAGGAGAAATCATTATGGCATCATTAGCAGACATTCGTGCAAAACTACAAGCCGCTGAAAGCAACAAAGGCGGCAACTCACAAACAGGTGGCGACAACGCTATCTATCCACACTGGAACATCGACGAAGGTACAAGCGCATCAGTTCGCTTTTTACCCGATGGCAACTCAAAAAATACGTTCTTCTGGGTTGAACGTGCAATGATCAAACTTCCGTTTAACGGCATCAAGGGTGAATCTGAAAGCAAACAAGTTCAGGTACAAGTCCCTTGCGTTGAAATGTGGGGCGAGGCTTGCCCGGTCCTAGCAGAAGTGCGCACTTGGTTCAAAGACAAGAGCCTGGAAGACATGGGTCGCAAGTACTGGAAGAAACGTAGCTACGTGTTCCAAGGCTTTGTACGTGAGAATCCTCTTGCTGACGACAAGTCACCAGAAAACCCAATTCGTAGATTCATTATTGGTCCACAAATTTTCCAGACTATCAAAGGCGCTTTGATGGATCCTGAGTTGGAAGAATCACCAACAGACTTGGTGCGTGGTTTAGATTTCCGTGTTACTAAAACCAGTAAAGGCGGATATGCTGACTACAGCACAAGTAAATGGGCACGTAAAGAAAGCCCGCTCACCGAAGCTGAAGCAATGGCACTTGAAAAGCATGGTTTGTATAACTTGAATGAGTTCTTGCCCAAGAAACCCGGCGCAGAAGAATTGCGTGTCATCAAAGAAATGTTTGAAGCCAGCGTAGATGGTCAACCATACGACACCGAGCGTTGGGGATCCTACTACCGTCCAGCTGGTGTAAGTGCACCTGCAGGTGGTTCAAGCAACAGCACATCAGCTCCAACACTCAAGGTGGCCACACCATCTCCAGTCACTGAAGATGACATCCCACCATTTGATGTAGATGAACCAGCAGTGGCATCAACACCAGTTGCTAAACCAGCTGGCGACACTAAAAAAGCTGATGACATTTTGGCTATGATTCGAGCTCGACAAAACAAGTCGTAATCTAATCAATGTTGAGTCAAATTGATAAAACAATTTGTCCTGACAGTTGTGAGGTGGTAGAGATACCATCCTCACAACAACATGTGTTTTTAATTTTCAAAAATGCTAGTTCTTCTATACGTATGGAATGCGAACGCCAGTCAGGAAAACACTACAATGCCAGCAATGTAACAGAACTTGCAGACATTGATGTTTATCTACGTCAGCCTCGTGCTAGATATGTGTCTGGAGTCAATACATTTTTACAAAATTTACTCAAAGAAAATTCCAAGTTAGATCGACAAACAATTTTGTTCTTTGTTAAACAATTTCATTTCTTAAATCGTCATTATCTTCCGCAGTTTCACTGGTTGTTGAACTTAAACAGATTTAACAATCATTGCAGATTGACACTGCGCGATGTTGATACTGTTGCAACAATTACAGATTATTATGATCAGCCTGTTGAAATATTAGCTGATGATCATTTTGAAGATTTGTTACAAATTGATAATCGGGTTGAGTTATGGTTTTTCTTAGATAACATACTTAGAGAATTAATTGGAAAAACGTTGACATTTGCAGAAATATTAGAATACATTAAACACACACAGCCTGACACATTTGATATTATTTTCAAAGACCAATTAGCATTATTACAGCCAGCGTATGTATTGTCCAAGACTTGATCACTTTGCAAGACTTAATCCCGAAGGAAAGATTTCAAAGTGTGGTCACATGGTCAATGCACCATTGTTTAGATCATTCAATGAAATGCAATCTAGTCAATGGCTAGAATCGGTCAAGGAACAACTTGATAATGAAGTATGGCCCAGCGAATGCGTTAGATGTCAGACAACTGAAGAAATCAACGAAGGTAGTGTTCGGTTACAAACTATTAGTAGACACAACAACCTGCTAGTGCATAATCCCAATTATCTAATAATTGGCGGCGTCTTAGACAATGTATGTAATAGTGCATGCCAAAGTTGTAACAGTGATTTAAGCACAAAAATTGGTAGCTTAGAAAGTGGTAAAAATTATATACAGATCAACAACGTTGAATTGTTTAATCGATTGCCCAAAGACCAAATAGTGCAATTGGATATCAATGGTGGGGAACCAACTGCAAGTCCAAATTATCAAGCATTGTTACAATCCTTGCCAGACTCTGTAAAATATGTTAGACTTAATACAAATGCATCCCGAGTATTACCCAATATCGAAGAACTATTACACAAAGACGTTCACTTGACTGTGACTATAAGTTTAGACGGAGTTGGCAATGTGCACGATTATGTGCGTTGGCCAATTAAGTGGACAACTTTCATAGAGACAGTACAATCATATAAACAACTAACAACTCAGTATTCAAATTTACATTTGGATTTTTGGACAACCATACATGCTTTAAATGTAGCTGACTTGGATAACATAATTCAATTTGCAAATAACACTGACATACTTTGGTTTTTTGGCGTGCTCGAAACACCCAGTGAGTTGAGTATCCGTAATACTAATTTGCTCACTTTGTCTGCAAAGAAAAAATTATCATTGTCCAACAACGAGATATGTAGTAAACTATGTAAATTAATTGCAACTGATAACACTAATCAATCTAACATTGACGAATTCATAAACAAACAAGATTCATTGCGAAACATCAACATTTTGCAGTATAATATTTAAAAGGAACTAACATGGCAAAGCCATTTGATATATCAAAATTCCGCAAGGACATAACCAAAAGTATTGAAGGTCTAAGTATTGGATTTAACGATCCAACTGATTGGATCTCAACAGGCAACTTTGCCTTGAATTATCTTATTAGTGGAGACTTCAATCGAGGAATTCCTCTAGGCAAGATTACAGTGTTTGCTGGTGAGTCCGGCGCAGGCAAATCTTATATTTGTTCCGGCAACATTGTTAAGAATGCACAAGAGCAAGGCATTTTTGTTATATTAGTTGACACAGAAAACGCACTTGATGAAACATGGTTACATGCACTTGGCGTTGACACTGGCGCAGATAAGTTACTTAAACTGAACATGAGTATGATCGACGATGTGGCCAAGGCTATTTCAACATTTATGATTGACTACAAAGCATTACCAGACGGCGAGCGTATGAAGGTACTGTGGGTTATTGACTCCTTGGGCATGTTGCTAACACCCACAGACGTTAATCAATTTGAAGCAGGCGATATGAAAGGCGACATGGGTCGTAAGCCCAAGGCTCTTACAAGTCTTGTTCGTAATTCAGTTAATATGTTTGGTGGCTTTAATGTTGGAATGGTATGTACCAACCACACATACGCAAGTCAAGACATGTTTGACCCGGATGACAAGATCAGCGGCGGCCAAGGTTTTATCTATGCATCAAGTATTGTAGTAGCCATGAAGAAAATGAAACTCAAAGAAGACGAAGATGGCAATAAGATTACTGAAGTTATGGGTATCCGGGCCGGCTGTAAAGTAATGAAAACACGCTATGCTAAACCCTTTGAAGGTATGCAGGTTAAAATTCCGTATGAAACAGGTATGAACCCTTACTCAGGACTCACAGATTTGGCTGAAAAGAAAGGCCTACTCAAGAAGGATGGCAATCGATTAATGTTTGTCACCAGTGATGGCGAGATAATTAAACAGTTCCGCAAGGCCTGGGAATTAAATGAAGACGGGTGTCTAGACAAAGTTATGTTAGACTTTAAAAATCAAAAAGAAACAGCAAATACAGCTGAATCAGCGAATGAGGAATAATTTATGAGTATTGAAGTATTGTCGGCAGCATGGGCCGAATTAAAGCGTTATATTAATGTAGTCGATCGAATTGAAGCCGCTGAAACATTCATTAATGTCATGGTTGATAACGACATTACCCCAGATGACATACGGGATGAATTCAAAGGCGACACTGACATTAAAAAAGCATTGGTATCGTACCTTGGTGAAGAAGATGATGTTGAAATTGAAGAAGATGAAGACTACGAAGACTTTGAAGATAACGACGAATAATAATTATGTGGTATTCTCGTGTCACACAAGATTTAGGAGTTCTCCCTGATTTCATATCGCACTATGAACATGAGCTCATCGATGCTAAAAAAGAATGTCGTATTGGCGGCATTGTTGAAAAAAATATCACGGCACTACCAGGCATAACCGAACAACGTTTTAGTCAACTACAAGAAATTGAAGCGGTGCTTAATTTTCTTAATATCCAATTACGTAAGATTCGACGTAGACACTTTCAAAAGTATTTAGAAGGGTATGCAAGGACATTAACTAGTAGAGATGCTGAAAAATATGTTGACGGTGAAGATGAAGTAATTGACTTTGAAACATTAATCAACGAAGTTGCGTTATTGCGCAATAAATGGTTGAGCATTATGAAAGGCCTTGACACCAAGCAATGGCAAATGGGCCATATTGTTCGTTTACGTACTGCAGGAATGGAAGATATACAAGTATGAAGTTAATTCTCGGGCCTTGTGCCATTGAAAGTTGGGAACATGCCAAGCTCATGGTAAATTTGATATTGGAATCTATTCAAGATTTTGATGTGGACTTTTACTATAAAAGCAGTTTTGATAAAGCCAATAGATCTAGTCTTGACAGCGGTCGAGGCGTGGGATTAGAGCAAGGCGCTGAAATTCTACAACGTGTTCGGGAAGATTTTAAAGTTAAAACGTTGACTGATGTTCACGAAACTTGGCAGTGCGATCGCCTCAAAAGAGCAGTAGATGTATTACAGATCCCTGCTTTTCTTTGTAGACAAACTGATCTTTTATTAGCTGCCGGTGAAGCAACACACAGTGTTAATGTAAAAAAAGGACAGTTTCTTGCCCCCTGGGATATGAAAAATGTCGTAGACAAACTACCAAACAACGATGTTTGGATCACAGAGCGAGGAACTAGTTTTGGCTATAATACTTTGGTGGTAGACTATCGTGGTCTAGTAACCATGGCTGAGTGGGGCCGCCCAGTTATTTTTGATGCCACCCACAGTGTTCAACAACCGGGTGGCCTGGGTAAATCTTCAGGTGGTCAGAGACAATTTGTGGAACCTTTGGCACAAGCAGCCGTGGCAGTTGGCGTAGATGGACTATTCATTGAGACACACGACTGCCCCGACCGTGCCCCTAGCGACGGTCCAAATCAAATTCCTGTAACAGAATTAAAAAAAATATTGCAGAATATTTTAAAATTTAACAAATGAAAGAACAAGTATGAGTTATCTATTTACAAGTGAAAGTGTGTCGGAAGGACATCCAGACAAAGTAGCAGACGCTATCAGTGATGCTGTGCTAGATTTGTTTATGGCACAAAAAAACCCAGCACTACGTTGTGCCTGTGAGACATTGGTTACTACTAATAGGGTTGTGGTAGCTGGAGAGTACAAAGGCATGGTGCCCACCGACGCAATCAATGCAGCCATTAGGCGTGTTATCCGTGATGTGGGCTACGAACAAACGGGATTCAACTGGGGCACTGTAGAAATTATCAACTTGTTGCACGGACAAAGTGCAGACATTGCGTTAGGCACAGATAACTTTGGTGCTGGAGACCAAGGATTGATGTTTGGATATGCTTGCAACGAAACTGATGTGCACATGCCCAATGCAATCTATTGGAGCCATAGAATTGTTGAAGAACTTGCTAAAATTCGCAAAGCAGGCACAGTAGTTTGGCTAGAGCCAGATGCCAAGAGTCAAGTTACATTTGAATACAATGATGATGGTACACCGCGCCGTATTGCCAAAGTTGTTTGTAGTACACAACATGCAGAAAGTGCAAGTATTGAACAAGTTCGAATGGTGGTAGAAAACATTATTCGCGGAGTTTTACCTGAAAGGTTTGTAGACAGTGATACTGAATTTTTTATTAATCCTACTGGCAGGTTTGTTATTGGCGGACCTGATGGCGATACAGGTCTTACCGGTCGCAAGATTATTGTTGATACTTACGGCGGCTATAGTCCTCATGGAGGTGGTGCTTTTTCCGGCAAGGATCCTACTAAGGTAGATCGCAGTGCTGCCTATATGATGCGATACATTGCCAAGAACATTGTAGCAAGTGATCGAGCTAACTGGGCCACAGTGCAGATCAGTTACGCAATTGGACTAGCACAGCCCATGAGTTTCTACGTGGAAACAGCAGATGCTCAGCAAGGGCGTGACCTAACTAAGTGGATTACGGACAATGTCGACTTGACACCCAAGGGCATTATTGATCGCTTTGACTTATTCCGCCCCATCTACAGCGCAACAACCAACTATGGGCATTTTGGCAAAGCAAACATGCCCTGGGAAAAACTAGACCTGTTCTAAATCATGTTTAAATACAAGCATGAAAATTGTTATAGTTACCGGCGGGTTTGACCCCGTACATTCAGGACACATATCCTATCTTAATCACGCAGATCATTTAGGTGATCACTTGGTTGTAGGGTTAAATTCAGACGCTTGGCTTGCCCGTAAAAAAGGTCGACCTTTTATGCCTTGGCGAGAGCGTATGGTTGTATTAGGCAACCTTCACATGGTGGACGACGTCATTGATTTTGACGACAGCGATGGCACAGCTTGTGATGCTATCCGTCGAGTTCAAGAAAAATATCCCAACGATGAAATCATCTTTGCCAACGGTGGCGACCGCACCAAAGAAAATATTCCAGAAATGGCATTTGAAGATGTGGAGTTTGTGTTTGGCGTTGGCGGCGAGAACAAAGCAAACTCTAGTAGCTGGATACTAGATGAGTGGAAAGCACCCAAGACCGAACGTGCCTGGGGATATTACCGCGTCTTACATGAAGTGGGTAATCACGTCAAACTCAAAGAACTCACAGTGGCACCCAAAACATGTTTGAGTATGCAACGCCATGATAGTCGTGCAGAATTTTGGTTTGTAGCCGAAGGTGAAGCCACAGTGTACACTGTTGATCCAAAAAGTACAGACCACGACATACTAGCTACTCCAGCTAAACACCAAAGCACATGGATACAACTTAATCAATGGCATCAGTTGTGTAATGAAACTGATAGCCCACTGAAATTAATAGAAATTCAATACGGTGATAAATGTATTGAAGAGGATATACAACGACTATGATTCCAATTTTTATAGGCTATGACCCTAGAGAAGCAATTGCCTTCCACACCTGTGCCAACAGTATTATCAGACATGCAACACAGCCTGTACAAATTATTCCTCTGGCTTTAAATCTATTCAAAGACTACAAAGAAACACACACTGACGGTAGTAATCAATTTATCTACAGCCGTTTCCTTGTGCCACATTTAATGAAATTCAATGGATGGGCAATATTCATTGACGGCGATATGATAGTGCGTGATGATATTACCAAGTTATGGGAATTACAAAATCCTTATATGGATGTGTTGGTAGTTAAGCACGATTATAAAACAAAGATGACTGAAAAGTATCTTGGCGCAAAGAATGAAGACTACCCACGTAAGAATTGGAGCAGTGTAATTCTTTGGAATTGTAACAGCTTCCCTAATCGCAAGTTAACACCAGAATTTGTACAAAAAGCCACAGGTGCAGAACTGCATCGGTTTACCTGGATAGACAACGAACGTCTTGGCGAATTGCCCATTGAATGGAATTGGCTGCCAGATGAATTTGGTGAAAACCTTGATGCTAAACTATTGCATTATACGTTGGGTGCACCCTGCTTCCATGAGTTTGCCAACACCCCGCAAGGCGGTGAATGGCACCGGGAACGAATGTTAGCTGAATATTGCCTACAACGAGGCATTTAATGCTTAAAGTTTTTATTGGGCACGATAGTCGAGATCAGCAAGCTGCCGAGGTATGCAAGTACAGTATTTTAAAATATGCCAGCATTGAGGTTGAAGTTCATTTTTTAAATGAAGAAGAATTACGACTAAGATCTCTGTTTACACGCATGCCCGACCATGAAGATTTTGAAACCAAAGAAGCTGAACATCTGTATACTAGATTTTTAGTTCCGCATTTTTGTGGGTATACCGGATGGGCAGTATATGTTGACTGTGATTTTTTGTTCATCGACGACATTGCAAAATTATTTAAATTGCGGAATGATCGTTATGCAGTTCAATTAGTAAAACACAAGTTTGACACATCTGTCAGAAAGAAATTCAATAATAGACCACAAAGGTTATATCCAAGAAAAAATTGGACCAGCATGATGTTGATAAACTGTGAGCACCCAGAAATTAGTAAACTCACTGTGGATTTTGTTAACAATGAACCCAAGGATAATCTCATACAATTGGAATGGCTACCAAATCGAAGCATCGGCGAGTTAAAACCTGAATGGAATTGGCTAGTGGGTTGGCACAAGGAACCCATTAACGGAGAACCTCGAGCACTACATTACACCGAGGGTGGCCCGTGGTTGCCTGCAGCCAAGCATGTTGAGTATGGAGTTTTTTGGTGGAAGTTACAGCAAGAAATGGAGCAGGCCGCTTATGTACCACCAGATGTAACACAACCTGAATCAATACTTCCGGAACTAAAATCAATATATGAAAAACTAGTGTATTATCGTGTAGACCCAGCTGGCAAGTACTACAATATAACCAAACAAGATATTATCAACGATATAGATAATTTAAACAATAATGCTGTGTATGCAGTAGAGGCTGAATTTATGGATGAAACCAACAATAAACATGAAAATAAAGGTCATCAATACGACCCTTTCTTACAAAGTTTTATATTAGGATCCGGGGGTCAGATAACAGTCTGGGACAAAGTTAAAGCAAGTATGGTACCAGTTGTACTCAGGGGTGTAACAAAACGCAAACAAATGAAAGCCTGTCGGGAAGCCAATAGAGACTTTTATTATATCGATACTGGATATTTTGGTAATGGTCGTAAAAAACTCTATCACAGAATTACAAAAAACGACATGCAAAATATAGGGCCAGTAATCCACAGACCTCGAGACCGATTATCAGTCACTGGTTATCAAGCACGTAAATTCAAGCTAGGCGGAAAGATTTTATTAGCACCGCCCAGTCAAAAGTTGTTGCAGTGTTATGATTTAGATTTAGAATCCTGGATTACACGCACAAAACAAGAAATTGGATTGTATACCGACCGCGAAATAATTGTACGTGAAAAACAAGGACGCAGTGTGCGAGTGACCACAGACACCATGGAAATGGCGCTGGACAAAGACATTTATTGTTTGGTGACATTTTCAAGTATTGCTGCCGTGGAAGCAGTGATGTTGGGTAAGCCGGCGATTGTACTTGGCCCCAGTGCCGCATACAGTGTGTGCAGTGATTCGTTGGAAGAAATTGAAAAGCTGTATATTCCCACACTTGATGAAGTGGAAGAATGGGCCGCACATTTGGCTTATTGCCAATTCACTGAGGTTGAAATGCGTGATGGTACCGCTTGGAAGATTCTAAACCAAGATGCATGACGTAATTGTTTATACTGGTAGCCTTAAAGACCAACGTTCTAGTAGGAAGCTGGATGTGTTATTGGCCTTTGCTGACGGTGCAAAGGCCCAAGGTGCCAATGTTCTTGTTGAACGCAACCATGTCTGGCAACCTTCTAAATTAGCAGTTATATTGGGTTGGCCTAGCCCGGAACAAAAAGGCGCCAACATTAGATTCAGAGCCGCAGTTGTAGAAAATCAACAAAGATTTAAACAACATGTCATGGCCATAGATGCTGGGTGTTTTAAATTCCATGATCCAGACAGCAAATATTTACGGTACAGTATCAATGGAGTATTTTATGATCGCAGTGAATACGCTAATACTGATAGTGGGCCAGAACGATGGAATCTGATTAGCCAAGAATTAAATCTTGACATAAATCCATGGAGAGCGAACAAGGGCAATCATATTTTGATGTTATTACAGCGTGATGGCGGTTGGAGTATGAAGGGTATGCACCCAGTAGAATGGGCACAACAAAAGATTCAACAGGTCAAAGCATTGACTAACATGCCAATTATCTTGAGACCTCACCCAGGCAAAGTTGCCGACGTGCGTGATTTATGTGATCGACAGGTGTCAGTTAGTGATAGCATACGAACTCCGTTGCAACATGATTTAAAACGTGCCCGGGCCGCACTAGTGTTTAATAGTAGCAGTGGTGTTGCAGCCATTTTAAATGGCGTGCCGTTGTTTGTTGATGACAGTAGTTCTGTGTGTTGGAATGTTGCCAACCATGACTTGAATCAATTGTTGACTCCTAGTTGTGTTGATAGAAGTCAATGGATTTACAATCTAGCGGCTGCACACTGGAGCGATGATGAAGCCCGCAGTGGTGCTATATATCAAAAATTCCTGCCTTACCTGGCTTGATACCAATCGTTAATTGGGTTCTTGGTATCCCTAAACCACCAGTACAAATCTGGACCTTTCCAATCATTGGCAAAGTGTCTTAGGTACCAGGGTATACTACGTGGATGTGTTAGGCATGCAGGATCATACATGAGTTTCTTTGATTTAACTGGCATGTCTGGACCGTGCAACCCAATAAAAACAAACTTGGCAGCATAGCCAGCAATCAACTCACTGAGCCATCCCAGGTCAGCGTCGGGTATACTACCCAATACCTGTGTGCATATCACAGCATCAAACTTTGTTGTTGGTGCTGGCAATTGATCAATTCCGGGCACACATGGGTCGTACTTAAACACAGACCGTGCGTTGATACGTTCTTGAAAAGTCATTGTCTCACTTGTAGTTCCGTCATCAAGCCCGTAACAGGCTGGAATTGTGTACTGATACCCCTTGCCACAGCCGTAGTCTAACACAGTCTGTGCTTGGTACTTGTCCATTAGATATCTAATTTGATTGTGATAATTTTTTGAATCAGCACCAGTCCAATTTTTTGAATTATTCTTTTGAAACCCGCGCCCAATTGCCACGCTTTGGTGATAGTGTTCTGAGGCCATCAAAATGTTCCTATTAACTGTTGATTATTTTTAACCCACTCCCAAGCAGGTGCAGACTTGGCCTGCATTTCCACAGCCCACTCAGAATAGATCTGCCAATTGTTTGGCTCTTTGTAGTCGTATCTTAGTAGATACATTTGACAGCTTGTATTTACTGCACGAGCAGTGGCGGAGATCACAACCCTAAACATCTTGTTGCCGCTTTTGTCCTTGGCAGTACTGAGTTTAGACACCACAGAATCCAGAGGTTCCAATGTTGATTTGTTGGCAATGATTACAAAGTCTGTGACTTTTTTGCCAACTCGTGCATCGTTCCGTACTAACACTTTGTCATAATGCGTGGTAAAAGCTAATCCAAGAAATGCAATGTCGTTGCGACCTTCTGCAATTTCCACAAGTTCAGACAGCGTGGTTTCCATTGCACTTTTAGTAAACCAAACATCGGTTCTAATTTTAACAACTATGTCTTCGGCAACACGCTCGCAAGCTGTTAAAAAATCCCAAACTTGTGCACCGCCACTGGTATCAAACGGGCATAATGGGTTGGCCTCAGTTTTTAAAAAGTTGTAAACCGTGACTGTGTACTTGGACTGTAGTAATTCTAAAAACTTTTTGTGATTATTTTCTGATGTTTGTTGATGCCTGGCATGGCCAATGTAAACTAGTGCAATGTTCATAGGTAATCAGTTAAGTTGTCTTGGTCTCTGCGTACATTTATGGCAGTGGCCCTGGGATAGGGATTCGCATCATTGTAGTCATTGATCAGAATCCTGGCTCCGTTTAGTAATCCAGTAACCAAATTAAATTCTTTGAATCCAAGTTCTTGTAGCATTTCTACAGTTTGATCATGAAACTCGCTGTATCTAGCAGTGGTAAAAATAAGTTGATGCCCAGCATCTTCAAGTTGACGCAATCGTTGAACAGCGTTGACCATCGGCACAGGGGTTGTGCCCAATTCATCAGGACGTTGTGCTTGTATAATAGTACCATCAATGTCGCAAAAGATCACAGACTTGTCGTTGTGTTCAAACCAATCATCAGCAGTGCCAACATCAACATAGTTGGACACAGCTTTGACTGCAAACACTTCGTTCCATTCTAGACATTTTTGTATAACATGACTTACAAATATCTCCGAAACGTGTTGAGTACTCACTGCATCAAATGCACGACAAAATAACTCTATGCTGTCAAATTTATATCCGCCAACACAAAATTTATCTGACACCACTTGCTTTTCAATTATGTCTGTTACTATACCTTGATTGTTGGCAACAACAAAACTCTTGCTGCCTAGTCGCTTTAATACTTCGTGATCAGCAATACTAGATGTACAAATATAATTGCCAGGGGCAATGGTGTGATTGAAAAAACTATCACAGTCCTTGATTAACAATTCCTGCGTGGGATCTAGGCCAGCCACTTCAATTATTTTTCTAACAGTGTCTGCTGGACCTTTTGTGAGTTGTTTAAGCACAACAACCCGAACACTGTTGCCATATTTTTTGGCAAGATATTGATCAATAGGGAATTCCTGGTGATGCTGTTCAAGTACACCAATTGTTATTGGATGCTGGCCAACAAATGATTCAATTGCACGGTCAATCATTTTAACACCAGAGTATTCCGTTAGAGTATACTTGGGGCGCATATTTGGAAAGCGGGAACTAAGTCCGGCTGCTGGAATTATTATTTCCATAATCTATTAATTTCCTTGAGTAAAAATTTGTGCTCTGGTGATTCCACAGTGGCATGTCTATACACACGTAGCAACATCAGTATCAACAAATAGTTATTATTGGATTCAGGCCATCGAATAAATAATTCTTGTTGCAGTTGTTGCAGTTTGTTTTCTATCATTGCCGGCGCATTTCTTAAAAACCAATGACACTCTAAATCTTGTCGCATTTTTGCAATATCAAAAATAAAACTATCATAAGGCACAGTGACGCAGTCAATCATGTAAAATCCATCTGTGGTATGTATTAAATTTTCCAAAGTAAAGTCGCCGTGGTATTCGCTCTGTGGCAAATAACGTGGCATCTGGGCTAGCAATTCGTGTTCGGTAAATGGCAACAACGAGAAATCTACTAAGGCGCACAGGCTTTGATATGCACTGGTGTAATCTTTAAGCACAGCATTGTCAGACATACGTTTAAAAAGTCTTACTAAGAACTTTATCAATGCAGTAGTGGGGCTGGTTAACAAATAACTACGCATATCCAATCCATGAACATATTCCATGTCAAATGCGTCACCGTTTACTTTATAAATTTTCGGAACTGGGTACTGTTCTCCAAGAGCAGTTAACCGTTCTAAGTTGCGAGCAATGTTTCCGTCTTTGCGTACAAACAGATGCCCGTGCTTGTCCATCAGCGTTATGCTAGACCCAGAAAATCCTGCAAAAGTTTTAATAACACGAGCTGCCATCTCATTTAAATGCTACTATTCGACTATCTATGTTAGTCTTGCTGTATTGATTTGGTTCTATTACAACACGAGAAAATCCCGCAGACATAAACAATCGACTCATGCTTTCTGCACTGTAGCCCCATTTGTGTAACATTGCTGGATCCGGATATCTAACGGAGTCACCAAATATTCCAGCAACAGTACGTTTCATTAACTTACGGTCTTCGGTGTACAAACATTCAGGATTGTCTACAATAGCTTGACACATCTTAAGCAAGTCCGGCCATTCAACAGCCACTGACCCGTTGGGTTTTAAAATGCGATACCATTCTTGAAACATTGGTGGTACTTGCTCTCGACTAATATGTTCAATTACATGTACTGACAAAATTTCATCTACTGAATTATCTGGGACGGGATATTCACTAGTAATATTGTGCAAGGTAACATTGGGGTTGTGGGACATGTAGTCTCCGTCAACATTGACATATCCGTCAAAAAGTCTACTACCACATCCTAGATGTAGTCGTACCTTTTGCCCGGTACTCGTTAATTCATTTACTTTTTTATCAAGCACTCTTAGTCCCAATTAAATTAATTAACAGATAGGGTAGGTACTTTTTAATTTTCTTTCCTTGATCGTTGCGAGCAAAGTATGCCCATTTATTGTCCCGGCCAATTTCGTTTTTGTTGATCCATCGAATGTCACCATCCACTTCAGAAGAATAGGCATACCGGTCCCAGACAAAGTCGGGGAACAGATATTCTATAGCTCTAAAACTATAACGATAATAGTCATCAGGATAGGCATGATACCGCCAAACCCATGGCACACAGATATAAAGTTTACCACCAGGCTTAACTACCTCGGCAATTTTTTCCGCCATGACCCACGGGTTTGGTACATGTTCCATTACACTGCAACAAATTGCAAGATCAAAATGATTTTTAGGCAATGGATTTTCGGGCGCTGTTAAATCACAGACCACGTCAACGTCAGAACCAGGCACCAGGTCTGTGCCAATGTATTCAGCAGCAGTGGGTGCAAAGTATTGTCGAAAACCAGTGGAATTTTCTCTGGCTCCTATTTCTAATACTGAACCGGTCACAGTCGGGCACACTGTCTTAATGTAATGTAAATCGTTTGGGCTTCCCATATTATATCCTTTGTTGTTTAATGATTGCAGTTTTTAATTGCATATTCTGCCGCTTCCCACCAACGTTGTGCAATGACTTCGGGCAAATAGTTTTGTTTGGTGTACTGTTGTCCTTGAGCAATGCGTTCCAATACCTGCCCTGGGTGTGCTTGTGCCCACTTAATGCCTGCAATGTAATCTTGTTGCCAGGTGTAGGCATCAAACTCTACATAGCTGGCCAAAGGACTAGTTACAACAAACTTTCCACTAATTAACCCATCAATTAATCTATTAGCACTCTTGGTATCAGTTCGGTGATTCTGTGACTCAACTGGCATTAACACAATGTCACAGTCTTGCATCTTTTCACCCTGTAATTCCCATGTCCAATCTAGTATACTAATTTTATCAAAGTTAATTCCAGAGAATACTCCACGACGTTGGCGTTCCTTCATTTTGTTGGTGATGCGTTCAGCTTTGGCTGTTACCATGGTAAAGTGGTAGTTGCCAATTTCACGTTCTAGTCTTTGCCACAGTGTCACCCAATCAACAAACTTTAAACTTGCGCCTGACCCAAACCACAACAATTGTATGGGTTGGCGGTTATCGAATGCGGGCGGCAGCTCAGGACGCTCGCAAGGATCTGGAATAACAATGCTGTCTCGGCCAGTGTGCTCTTTAACACTCACAGCCATTTGTTCGCTGTTGACTGTGATAAAGTCAGCGGCTAGACAACACGGCAAGTATTCTTCTTTCTCATCAAATTTGTTATCGCAGAGGTCGTAGACTACAACAGCACCACGATTACGTGCTTCAAGCAAATGTTCGGGTTGACTGTGTTTGAGCGCAACAAACACAGTGTCTGCGTCAATGCCGTCAAAACTGGCCAATGCTGTGGCTGCCTTGCCTTGAGCTTGCAGGGTTTTTGCAGTTAGTTCGCCACGCAGTCTATGACTAGCCCTTGACGATTTTATTTTTGAACTAAAAAATCTAATATTCATTGCCATCCCATGATCCAATCATCTTTAACTTGTTGTAACACAACCATGCCCCAACTCTTTAACAATTCAATTGCGGCATACTGTCCGTAATCACTGCTGTAGGCATCGTGCGGTTTTTGTTCTACTACAACCACCGGACGACACCGACGAATTGTTTGTTCAGCACCTTGAATAACACGATATTCAAACCCTTCGCAGTCCATTTTGATGTAGCTTATGTCGTCAAAGTTGTAGCTGTCTAATGTTCTTACTTCAGTTTCTCCACTGCCAATGCTGTCTGGAGCAATATGTGTATGTCCCATGTTGCCCAGTGTGACATTCATTTTTGCCCAGGTATGTTCGTTGCCCAAGGCTTGTTCATACACTGTGAAATTTGTTCTAGTGACATTTTTAGATAAACAATAACGAAACAACTGCACAGGCTCAAATGCAATTACTTGATCAAAGCGTTCAGTTAAGTCACGACTCCAAAGTCCCACATTGGCACCAATGTCAATGGCAGTGTGTTTATTGGCGCACAGTGCAATACTACGGTCTCTAACTTGATATTGATAACGAGCAGGCCCGCCTTTGTCTACACTTTTTTGTAGCATCTTTTGAAAATGTGATTCGCCTTCGGGGAACCACCATGTTAAAAATTCATTCATGTCGAGTCTCATCTAAAATTCTTTTTGCAGTGCCATCTTGTAATTCTTTGTTGTGGAACTGTCCGTAGGCCAAATGATATGCCCAGGCATGCACTAGATCCTGGTCGGGATACCAAGGATTGTCTATGTTGGACAACTGCACATTTGACACCGGCATTGCGGCATTGCAAGGTGCTAGTACAAATGCTGGAATCCCTGCAATAATGCTTTCTGTGGCAGCAATACTGTTGAATGTCACTAATGCAAACACATCGTTATCCAATGCAGATTCTAAATCACTGCCAACACGGTTTTGTCTATTAGGGTCACGCACACGTAGCTCAATGGGTCTATCTGTGTATCTTTTAATTTCATCAACAGTATTGTTGATCCAGTGGTCTAAGTCAACACCATAAAATACACAAGGTTTTTCGTCGGGCGCTGCCACTAATATTTTACGCCCGTCTTTGCGCCAGTTGCGAAGTTTAATCTGCAACTTCTCCCAACGATCACTGGGTCTTGTAACAATGCTGTTGTGTTGTAGATTGTTGTCAACAATGCGATGCCACTGTTTCCAGCCATTGGGATTAAGTGGGTTTTTGCGATTACCCACATACCCAGAGTCCATGTATCGAAATGCACGACCATCCTGCCAGCACTGTTTGATTATTTTGTGTTTCATGATACCGCGTATCACCAATGGATCGTTGTTGGAATCATAATTCCACGTTTCTAATGTAGTGGGAGCGGCACCAGATCCACGAGCAAACAAATCAATATACTCGTCGGTGCCTTTCTTACTAAGATAAGTCCAGTTCATTGTATGCTTTGCCAGTATGCTTCGTTGCGTTGCACTCGTATATCTTTTTTAAGGCTTTGCCCTGCGGTCTTGCGCTCACCCTTGAGGTGATCTAGGTATGCGCCCCATTGACTATTAATTAACGGATGCCCCTCGCCTTTGATCAATCCAGCACTCCAGTCTAGTTGGTTCATGCTAATTCGTTCTCTAACAGCGTCAAATACATAACTGTCGTGCCACTCGCCCAAGGTGAATATTCCGTTTTCAGCATCGTCATAGTAGCGTTGAAATTCTTGTAAAAAGTTCTGTGCCAATTGTGTACGCAAGTTTACAGCATATAATCCGCACTCACTGAACTTACCAGTACGTCCTAGGTAACACAGATCAACATTTGTTGGGCACATTGACTCTATAAACTCTAGACTAATTGGGCTATGACAAACCATGTCAGCATCCATCCATATTAGCCAATCAGTCTGTGCATTTTTTGCACAATGGAAAATGCTGTAGACCTTGTGTGCAAAGCGAACAGCATCCCATTTAAATCCTTTGCCAGCATCTTTGCGTTTTGAACGTACAGGATCATCTAGGACATTGCCATTGGCCTTGGGCACATCTCGCCAACGAGTTTTAAATGCAACTAATTCAGGACTGGCAGCATGTAAGTCAAAGACTTTTAAATTTGGTGCAGTCTGGGTAACTTGGCAGTCCTCGGCATAGACTCTAAGTTCAACAGTGGAAGGCCAGGTTTGTAAAAAGGTTTCAATCATACGTTGCCCGTAACGATTATAACCGTCAGTGTTAAAAGTGGTAATTACTGTATATTTCATGTGAGGTATTTAGTGACAAAGACCATGGCCTGGTTCCCAAATGGGTGCGCCTTGAATTCCAAGGACCCAATGGCAGCAGTATTATCAGCTGTCAAAAATAAGTTAAACTACACTGTTGTAGAAAACTCGCTTGACGCAGATATTGCTGTTATATGGAGTGTACTCTGGCATGGCCGTATGGCCACAAATGAGGCAGTGTATCAGCATTATCGTAGACAAGGTAAGTCAGTTCTTATCATTGATGTGGGTGCTCTACACCGTAATATAACCTGGAAGCTGTCTGTCAACAATATCAACGCCCTGGGATATTACGGTCACACTACAAACTTAGATCTAGACCGACCTAAGAAATTAGGTATAAGGATAGCACACCCAACCAAAATAAATTCGGCAATCTTAATTGCAACCCAGCATCGAAAAAGTCTACAATTGCAGAATGTAAGTCAAGAAGAATTGATTAATAAACAAATACGCATGATTCAGCAACACTCTGACAGACTAATTGTTGTCAGAAATCATCCACGATGTCCGTTAAATTGGGCTGACATACTGCGTCCTGGGGTCACACAACAAATACCAAAATTAGTGGCCAATACCTACGATTCGTACGATGTTGACTACAACTATCATGCAGTTGTAAATTATAACAGTGGACCAGGGATACAAGCGGCTCTTGCCGGGGTACAGATAATAGTTGATAACTCCAGTCTGGCCCATCCAGTATCTAATGTATTAGAGCAAGTTGACAACTATGAATTTGAAGATCGCAGTGAATGGTTGGTTCAAATTGCACACACTGAGTACACAGTCGATGAATTACAACAAGGAGCCTGGATTGATAGGATATCACCAGCATTGCAATGAGTAAACATGAAAAACGATTGGCACTTGAAGATTTAAAACGTAGACAAAACAAAGAAATTGCCAAGGCAGCTAAAAGACAACATAAACAAACACAGCAAGCCCAGGTCAATACCACCGAAGCCAATTTAATTGCTGACAACGACACACTTGATTGTGCATGTTTAATACACGGCACTGGGTACGATTGGAAATATGTAGAAACACTCTACAATATGTTAACCAGAAATTGTACCAAAAAAATACGCCTACATGTATACACCGAGGAAAGTAGGGCAGTCCCGGCGCACATGATTAAGCATGTATTACAGGAATGGAAAGGTGTGTCTGGACCAAGATTGAGTTGGTGGTACAAAATGCAGATGTTTAATCGAGAGCATCACAGCGGTCCCATGCTATATTTTGATCTTGACATAGTTATAGTTAGAAACATTGACTGGATCACCGAACTGCCAACACGTTATTTTTGGGCTATTAAGGACTTTCGTTACCTCTGGCGAGGAAATCACAATGGCATAAACTCAAGTATCATGTGGTGGGACACCCGCCGCTTCCATCATATATGGCAGGAGTTTTCCAATCAAAACATAGATTTGGTACGTAAAAGATATCACGGTGATCAAGACTACATATCGGCACGTATTACAGACACTGAGCGCAGAACTTTTGATCAGAAATACACACAAAGCTGGCGCTGGGAAGCACTCAACGGCGGCATGAATTTTACGACCCGGGTGTATAAACGCCCAAATACTGGCACCACAATTGGTGACGAAACATCAGTGCTAATATTCCATGGAAATCCCAAACCACACGAGGTTGAAGACCTAGAAATAGTCAAGTACTGGAGATAACTTTTTCATAAATATTATCATGTAAGGAGACCATTGATGTCATTAAGATCAAGTAAACTAGTTGCAGTTGCACATTCAGAATCGGGAAATGCTGGTGTAAGTGTGTCAGTCAACGGAAATGTTGTATATTCGGGTGCTACTGCACCTGCTATTACCGGGCCGGGAGATAAAATTATTGAATATGGCGAACTTTGCACATTTGATATTGATAGTGCGTTGACTGGAAATGTGGCAGTGTCTATTACTGCCACATCGGGCAATATATATTTCAAAGACATTATAACAAATAATTCTGCGTTTGTCATACGGGTACAAGCCACTGGCGATCAATCTATTTTACACCCTGACAGGCCAGAGTGGGTTGAATTAGAAGCAGATGCTGAAGCAACGTTGACCTCAAACCAGGTCATTTTTGGCAACATGAACCTACCAGTTGAAAATGTAACAGCAGGCGACACATATAAATTAATCTGGGGACAGTTCCCAAATCCAGTAACTGAAGAAACATCAATTAGTGAGTTATTATTAGGACATTATTCGGACCCAAGTTTAGATTATCTTGATAATGGCGGTTTTAGTTCTGTGAATATTGATGGCGAAGAAGTAGACCCATTTGAAAAACGTGCAAATGGCCTTGTGCACGGGATTAGTCATTTTAGATACATTATACCAGAAAATAGTACATTAACATTTAATTATTATATTGACCCAAATGCAGTGTTTGACCCCAATAGTAGTAATAATGATTTACGAACTCAGATTAACGCATTAACTCCAATGGCTTGTCCTTATACTCTGGATGTCAATGACCGGGATTAATTCGATAATACTAATTTAAATAAACCCTACATAATGTAGGGTTTTTTGTTTGTTGCAGAAAAACAACACTGGATTACGCTGAATTATTTTGGTTGACCAAAAATGCCCATTTTGCTATAATAGAAGTATAGTAAGAAACAAGGAGCAGAAATGCAAATCACTACAGCGATCAAACACTTGCAAAAAGAAGCAGAATTCCTAGGCATGCCCTTGCTGGAAACCCTGCAATTTATCCAAAAAAATCCCCTGGCTCAGCCCCAACGCACCATGGAAGCCTATCGGGTGTTTGTGTCACAGGGTAGCAAGATGTTTGCCCCGGTTGACCAATAATTTGGTTTGTTATATAATACTTGTATTGAAACTTTAAAAGGACTTGCATGAGCACTATTCGAGTAGTCAACGGCGTTTATCGTAATCAGCCCGTTCGTAATGTTACTTTTACTCTTGTAAAAGGGTTTCAAACTGGCGCCAAGGGCGGGTTTGTTACTGTAGACAGCAATGGTTACTTTGGACCCGAGTTTGACAAAGTGCGCATCCGGGTCAGTGACATCAACGACGTTGAATATGTAAATGGAGAATCTATGCCCCAGGCAAAAACACAGAAGGTAGTAGAGTTTAAAAAAGAAGTGCCGGTAGAGACTGAAGAACAGGCTATGGCACGTATTCGTGAGCGTTTTGAGATCTTGCATGAGATGACAAAGGCCGCAACTGCCGGCGACATTCGTGCTATGATTGTCAGCGGCCCGCCCGGCGTAGGCAAGAGCTTTGGTGTTGAGCAAGAAGTTGACAAGGCTTGCTTGTTTGACAAACTCAGTGGCAAGCGACTCCGTGCAGAGGTAGTCAAGGGCAGTGCTACCCCAATTGGTTTGTACCAAACATTGTACAAATATTCTGACCCCAACTGTGTGTTGGTGTTTGACGACTGTGACAGCATCTTGTTAGATGATGTTGCTCTTAACTTGCTCAAGGGTGCCCTGGACTCAGGCAAGAAGCGTAAGATTTCCTGGTTGTCAGAGTCCAGCACTTTGCGACGTGAAGGCATCCCAGATCAATTTGAGTTCAAAGGCAGTGTTATCTTTATTACAAACTTGAAGTTTGACCAAATGAAGTCGCAGAAGTTGCGGGATCACTTGGATGCATTGCAAAGTCGTTGTCACTACCTGGACTTGACCTTGGATACCATGCGTGACAAGATCTTACGCATTAAACAGATTGCCAGTGATGGTGTGTTATTCCAAGACTACGAGTTTGAGAAGTGTACCCAGGACGACATCATTGAGTTCATGAATACCAACCAAGCTCGCTTGCGTGAGATGAGTTTGCGCATGGCTCTTAAGATTGCAGACTTGGTCAAGAGCTTCCCTGCAAAGTGGAGACTTATGGCTGAGACTACTTGCATGAAGAGTGCCTAAGTAGTTTGAACTTTGGCAAAAGGGCTTAGGCCCTTTTGTCTTGACTATTGTGCTAGAATAGTGTATTATATTAAATACACATTAACATTCAATAAATGAAAACAGCACAATTGGTTATTTCGGATGAAGTCAACTGTAAAATTAACGGACTTGATTTAGAAACCCGCAAAACACTAAGCAACAAATTCAAATACGACATTCCTTATGCACGTTATCTTCCTGCGGTTAGGTTGGGGAGGTGGGATGGTAAGATGGCGTTCTTCCATCTTGGTGGATCGTCATTTGTAAATCTGTTGCCAGAGATACTGCCAATATTAGAACGATATGGTTATGATATTGAGTTAGAGGACTTGCGCGAATACTCAACTACCTTCGAATTTACACCTGTTACAGAAACTACGTTTGCACACAAAGCCTGGCCCAAGGGTCACCCTGCAGAAGGTCAGTCTGTGGTGCTACGTGACTACCAGGTTGAGATTGTCAACAATTTCTTAACCAATCCGCAGTGCCTGCAAGAGGTAGCCACAGGCGCAGGCAAGACTTTGATGACTGCGGCTTTGAGTTACAGCATAGAAGCACATGGGCGCAGTATTGTCATTGTTCCCAACAAAAGTCTAGTAACGCAAACAGAAAAAGATTACATTAATCTTGGATTGGATGTGGGGGTATACTTTGGCGATAGAAAAGAGTATAACAAAACACACACAATCTGTACTTGGCAAAGTCTTAATAACATGTTTAAGAAGACTAAGACAGGTGAGGCCGAAGTCAACATACACGACTTTATTGAGGGTGTGGTCTGTGTCATGGTTGATGAAGTACACATGGCCAAAGCAGACGCACTTAAAACACTATTAACTGGAGTATTTGCTAGAGTGCCTATCCGTTGGGGCTTGACAGGAACCATCCCCAAAGAGCAGTTTGAGTTCCAAGCATTGCATGTCAGTATTGGTCCTGTGATCAGTAGACTCACAGCCAATGAACTGCAACAACAAGGTGTGCTGGCAAACTGCCATGTCAACATTGTTCAACTAATTGACAATGTAGAATACAGCAATTATCAAAGTGAGCTAAAGTACTTGCTGGAAGAAACGGGTAGACTTGACACCATTGCTGGGTTAATTAAACAAGTCAACGAAACCGGCAACACCTTGGTGCTAGTAGACAGGGTGGCCGCAGGCAAAGAGCTAGCAAGTAGACTAGGAGACCGAGCAGTGTTTGTTAGTGGCGCAACCAAAGCAAAGGATAGACAAGATGAATATGATGAAGTGGCGGAATCGACTGGTAAGATTATCGTGGCGACTTATGGTGTGGCCGCTGTGGGTATTAATATCCCTCGTATTTTTAATTTGGTACTTTTGGAATCCGGAAAGAGCTTTACAAGAGTTATACAAAGCATTGGGCGCGGCATTAGAAAAGCAGAGGACAAGGACTTCGTACAAATCTGGGATGTGACCAGTACTTGTAAATTTGCCAAACGTCATTTAACTAAACGCAAGCAATTTTATCGAGAAGCTAACTATCCTTTTACTTTAGAGAAATTAGATTGGATGGTGCTTGCATAATGCAACCTAGTAATCTTTGCCTAGCACCATTCACTTATATGACTTTTGATCCAGCTACAAATGTCAGCCCGTGCCCAGCATTGGGCGGAAGTGTTTGGAACTTTAAAGATCAGCCGTTACAACGAATCTGGACCAATGAACAGTTAACTGAATTTAGAGACCACATGCTAGAAAACAACAAGCATGAAGTGTGCCATCGTTGTTGGGATGAAGAAGCAGTTGGCATGGACAGCGAACGCACAATGTTATGGGATCCAGACAAAGACCCCACCGGAGTTAATACTGTAATTCTTGACAGCGGTAAAACAGCCGCAGATATTTTAAGAAATTACAAACAAGGACCAATGCAACTTATTATCAAAGTAGGCAATGTTTGTAATCTTCGATGCCGTAGTTGTAATTCTGCAGACAGTATTACTTTATCTGTCGAAGGAAAGTATTATGCAGACCATTATGGATTAACAAAAAATTTCTATCTTAAAGAGACTGAGACTAAAACATTTACTGATGCACAAATTGATGAGATAATCCAATTTTGCAATAACGTTGTTAGGATTGAATTTTATGGCGGCGAACCATTATTGGACAAACAGCTTCCTAAATTTTTACGTAAGTTAGTTGAACTTGATCTTGCTAAAAAAATCAATTTAAACATCAGCACCAATGTCACACACATAATCAGCGATGAGCTAATTGAAACTTTGTCACATTTTAATCATTTAAACATTAATTTAAGCATTGATGCTTGGGGAGATAAGTTTACCTATGTACGACATCCAGGTAAGTGGAATGATGTCTACTGCAACATTAAATGGTTTATCCAACTGCGAGATTCAGGAAAACTAAAGCTATCATTATTGATAGCAACAACCGTGACAATAATGAATGTCTACAACTTGCCAGAACTGCTAGATGAATTTGATTTGTTGGAATTACCGGTATTCTTAATATTAGCATGGTTCCCACACTATTATTCTATTAGAAACATCCCAGACAATATTGCACAAGCAATTGCCCAACGTCTAACTGCAACCGGCCGCAACAATCTTCGACCCATTACACAGGCCCTAAGCAACGGCTTTGATGCAGAACACTGGGGCAAATTTAAGAGTTGGACCATCATGGTTGACAAGTATCGCAACGAATCCTTTGCAACAACATTTCCAGAATACACAAAATTAATAAAAACCTATGACGATAAGGTTGACTTTGTTTGACAAATCGTTTAATATACTAACATGCAAATACTAACTTTAGACGACACATCATATGAATTAAATAGCTTGCCAGACGAAGTTGAAGACTTGCGTTTTGCTATTTTTGACAACTCAAACACACAAGATCCAGATTATTATTTTATTCCGTTGATCTTTCTTGAAAGTTTTACAGCGCCAGCCTTAGTATTACAAATTGGTAGCCACACAGTTAAAATGCCACTGGACTGGCAAATCTTAATTGGAGAGCCAGACCTAGGTGACTTGGAAGTTCTGCCTCTAACTTCAATAAATGATCGTGGGTTTACGGTATTCCAATTCAATCCACTGAGTAGTTTTAGGCCTAGTTTTTTGCCCATTGAGATAGTTGACGTCTACAGTGAAGTAACATGGTTTGCTCCTAAATTAAAGAATGGGCAATTCCTATGTGTGCCACTAGACGGTAGTGACAATCCTGAATGTGTTTATTTTGTTAAAGATGTAAGTCGTAACTGTGAGATTGTAGATTATAACAAGGCCTGGTAATGTCTGATAAACTTGATATCAAAAATGAAATGCGACAGTTTGATAGAAAGAATCGCAATTTCTATCGAGAGTTAACCAACGAGGAACGCAAAAAGTTTAGCAACTATCTCATGATTCGGTGGGGTAGTGCTGTGGATGGTTCTAGAGAGTTACAGGAATTTTATTTAATTGCAACCAATCAACGATTAAACAAACATTTTTTTACAATAAACCACCATCCAGAGTTACAGTGGTTGTTGGCAACTACTGTTAGTCCAGACATGGGTGCACAATATCACCCTTGGATCAAACCCAACAAAAAGGGCGAGGGTAGTAAAAACAAAAAACTATTGGCACAGCTATACCCTACATATAAAAACGATGACTTAGAAGTGTTGGCACAATTAGTGACCACAAAAGAGATACAACAAGAATTAAAACGAGTTGGAATAGAATCTTAACATGGCTAAAATTGGAGACATCAAAGACAAGGTTGTAATTGTTGATTATGTCCCAGCATCACACGGGCATTTTATCATAGATACCCTACATTCATTGATGTTAAATCGAACATCCATTGATGAATCAATTGGCAATAAAAACTATCATCATTCTTCAGTTATTCCGCAGCCGGTTCTTTGGGGGCAAACACTAGAACAAAATATCAACTCTGTTGAATTTATAAATGATAGTTGGATCTCAGACTGTGATAAATTATTTTGGCCATCGCATTGGTCTAATTATTGGTTGGAAAAACGTTTAGACAAACAACATATCAAATTGCTTAAACGTGACATCGACAATTATCCTATGATAGAAATATATGTAGGCAAAGAATTTTATTTCCGTTGGTTAATTAATTGGTGGTTTAATGTTGGCACAGTACCAAAAGACAGCATTGCTGATAACAGATATTTTGTAGATAATTTTTATAAAATTTCTCAAGACATACAAAGTACCCGTATGTTTACTACCGCAGTGTCACAAGCCATAACCACTAACCCAGAGAATCATAGGTATACTACTGTTGAAGTAATTTCGATGTTAGAGGAAATGATAAAGATTGCACACAGCAACACTTATGTTGCGGGCAACACCTGGCCACAACGCCCTTTGAAATCGTTTTATCTAACAAATAAAATCATTTCATTTGACATGGCACAATTTTATAGTTACAATAAGTTTGTTGCAATGATAAACAAAATTAAAAATTTCTTTGCACTGCAATTTGATGTCAACGAAGAATATTTAAAACATACTTGGATTAGATTCATAAACAATCAGTACCCAATACAAGTATACAACGAATCGGTGCCAGACAACAACTTGCATGTCATTGAACAAGCATATAGATCTTTTTTAAAAAAATGCAAGCTACAATAAAAATAACTTACAGTTGTCAATATTGTAAAAAAGAATTTGCCAAAGAATCAACCGTGAGCAGTCACATGTGTGAGTCCAAGCGCCGTCATTTAGAAATTGATGACCGCGGTGTACAACTTGGGTACCGAGCATTCTTAAGATTCTTTGAGATTGCTGCCAAAAGTTCACGCACAAAGGATTATTCAGATTTTGTTGGTAGTCCGTACTATCGTGCGTTTGTTAAGTTTGGCAAGTATATTATTGGTGTTAAAGCAATTGCACCAGAAGCATTTGTTGATTGGCTATTAAAGAATAACAAAAAAATAGATTATTGGTGCAAGGATAGTTTGTATTCAGAATTTTTAAATCAGCATTTAAAAGTTGAGTCAGTGTCAGACGCACTTGCTCGAGCAATCGAATACGGAATCAACTGGGGCGAAACACAGGGCATGCAGGCACATGACATCATGAGATATGGTAGCCCCAACAGAATAGTGTTTGCAATAACCACAGGTAGGATCAGCGCCTGGGCAGTATACAATTCAGATTCAGGGCAAGAGTTTTTAAACAAACTAACTGGAGAGCATCTGACAATGATATGGCCATTTATTGATACAGACTTTTGGCAAAAGAAATTCCAAGACAATTCAGATGATCAGGCTTATGCACGTAAAATGTTAAAAATGGCAGGATGGTAATAATGAGCGCAGACATTGATATTGACTTTGGTGATAGATCATCCATTTTGAAGTTGATCAAACACACGCCAGCAATGCAAATTACTCAAGGGGTAGCTAGGATACACAACAGCGGAGTATATGTCACAGACATTCCCGGGGATCCAATTAATAATTTTGCATCAATTGAGTATAATGAAGCTGAGAGCCGTGGGTATTTTAAAATTGACTTTTTAAATATGGGTGTTTACCAACTGGTGCAAAGTCCTAATCACTATCAAGAGATGATAGATGCAACCCCTCCTTGGGATAGATTATGGCAGGATACTGCATGGGCCAGCCAGCTGGTGCACGTGGGTAACTACACTGAACTGTTGCAGAAAATGCAACCAAAGAATATACCGCAAATGGCGGCTTTTATTAGTATTATTAGACCAGGCAAGGCTCATCTGCAAAATAAACCCTGGAAAGAAGTGTTTGAGTCAGTCTGGGATGGCAACGATTCTTTAGGGTATACATTTAAAAAATCACATGCAATCAGTTATGCCGCCCTGGTGGCATTGCACATGAATTTGTTAAATACTACAAACGTTTAACTAGTGTGATACTTCTACGTTTACCTTTTTTACTAGAAATATTGTTTAAACTACACACCGGGCCGTGTAGGATTTCAAGTTCTCTGTTATTAAATGTGCGTAGCGTGAAGCGAAATTGGGTCCAATCTTCTTTTAAGAAGATGTTTATGGGAACCTGCCTATTACTTTCCCACCACCAGGTGTTGCCAAGTTCTAAAAATACTTGCTTTTGTATTTGCCCGTGAATCATGGCAAAATCGTAGATGGTTGTAATATCTGCGTTTCTGTTTTGTACTATACCAATATACTCCGTGTTGCTATAAACACAGAGTGTAATAAAGGGGTACTTTTCTGCAAGTTTTGTTAATATATCATTGCCCATAAATATTTAAAAAGAGATCAACATGTATTCAACCACCGTTTACTTATACCAACAAATTCAAAAGGTTTTATTGGTGGACACCAGTGGTGCCTATTTTACCGCGAGATATAATCCTGTGTACGCAAAACAATTAACCATCAACAAAGGGGTTGACAATGTGCTGTTGTTTGAGTTTATCAATCAAGAGCAAAAGCCTGTCAACGTTACTGGTAGTACGTTTATTTTCCGCTTGCTAAGTCAAGACGGCAGTCAAATACTAGTTAGCAAAGAAATGGTGGCACTGAGTGCAAATCTGGGCAGAGTTAAAGTAGTGTTAGAGCCCAGCGACACTGACAACATTGTTGCCCAGCCTGCCAGTTACAGCATAGAACGCTTTAGTGGTAGCTATGAGCAAGCAGTGTTTACCAATGGTAATAGCGCGGCACGTGGTGATGCTAATGTAGTTGACAGTGTATTTCCGGAATTTATTGACAGCCGAGAAGTAACAATTCCCACTGTTAATCTTGGCGCCATGTATCCCACCACAAACGGTGCCAATGGCTGGCCCGACTGGGGAGGTAATCAACCTCCCTATAATCAATTACAGTTGACTGAGTTTTATAGCAGCCATTTTACCACCTATAATGGGTTAGTGACAATACGCATGAACATGCTGAACTTCACTGGCACAGTTAAAGTACAGTCAGCGGATACCTACCAAAGTCCTTGGTATGATGTTTCAGACAGTACACAGTACCTTAACAAAAGTGGACAGGTTTATATGAATGTATTGGGTTTCTATCCATTGTTGCGCCTGGCATTTAACAAGAGCATCGGCACAGGAGCATCAGCAACTGCCACTGTGGAAGATAGTGTAGTAACTGCAATCACTATAAAGAACGGTGGGCTAGGTTATATTGCCGCACCCAATGTTACTATTTTGGGCGATGGTGCAGGAGCGATTGCTACAGCCGAAATCAATGGCGGCACCGTGACAATATCAACCTGATAAGTGGAGGTAGTGGATATTGGCCAGCTAATTTTTCTAATACCGATAACGCCGTAGTAGTAATCAACACAGGATTTATTTTAGATATCCTTGCTCGTTGACCTGCAATAATTATTATGCTATAATCATAGCATGATCGATCTGGCATCCTACCTACCTGCAAAAAGAAAACATACCCCATCGGGATGGATGAGTTTCAATGCGGTTTGTTGCACACACAATGGCAACAATTTGGACAAGCGGCAACGTGGTGGTATCAAGTTGTCAGACCAAGGTTGGAGTTACCATTGCTTTAACTGTGGATACACTGCTAGTTTTATTTTAGGTCGCACTCTGAGCTTTAAAGCTCGAAAGCTATTAAGTTGGATGGGGGTGCCGGATCACGAAATTGACATGGCTAATCTTGAAAGCCTAAGACACAAAAGCATACATGGCATTCTTGATGAACGACAACAAACGTTCAATGCATTGGCTGCAATTGAGTTTGGAGACGCTGATGATTTACCTCCTTTTAGTGAAGTCGTCACAGAAGACTATCCTTATTATTGGAAATATATTCGCCAGAGACATGTCCCAGAAGATTTTCCTATACTAACTGCAATTAAAAATGATGGTGTTCATTGGGTTAGACCTTTTGTGCTGGTACCGTTTACATATGACAACAAGGTAGTGGGCTGGACTGCTAGATTTTTAGATAATAAACTACCCAAGTATATTAATCATTCGCAACCGGGGTATGTATTTGGCACAGACTTACAACAATCAAACTGGGAACATGTTCTGGTGATGGAAGGCATTTTTGACGCACTCAGTATTGGCGGCCTTGCAGTTATGCACAACACTGTCAGCGACAGTCAAGCTAGATTAATACGTAGTTTAGGCAAACAGGTAACTGTTGTGCCTGACCAGGACAAAGCAGGATTAGAATTAATTGATCGTGCTGTAGAACTAGGATGGGCAGTAAGTATACCCACCTGGCCAGAACATATTAAAGATGTAAACGATGCTGTAATAGCATATGGTAGGTTGGGTGCATTATTAACTATAATGCAGGCAAGGGAGACCAGTAGAATTAAAATAGAAATGCACAAGAAAAAACTCATCAAGACATTGGCATTAAAAAAATGAGCACCGATATAGATTGTCCGTATTATCATCATGGATTGTTTATAGGATCAACTCCCAATGGTCAAACTCAGATGTCTATGTGTTGTTGGCAATCTAAAACAACAGTAGACAATGCTGTAACATTTGATCATGTGTATCTTGAATCCATTAGAACACAATCAACCACACAAATACCCAAAGAATGTTCACAGTATTGTAGTATGCCAGGGCATGTAGCCAACGAACGTGAGAGGGCCACGGTTGAATGGGCAACTCTATTTAAAAATATTCCGCCTGGCGCAATAAAAACTCTACATCTAGAACAATCACTGACTTGTAATTTAACTTGTATTAGCTGTAGTTCTAATTACAGCACAGCCTGGAATCGCGATTATCATCGGTTTGATAGTACATTTCCGCGCATACAACTGGCAAAGTTCCCAGAAGAAAAATGGCGAGACCTTGACTTACAACATTTAGAAAAATTACACTTTACTGGTGGCGAGCCGTTGCTTAATCGTGACAATAAAAAAATATTACAGCATCTATTAGACATTGGGCGCCTGGGCAACGTTATGTTGTCCTACAATACAAATGGTACAGTGTTTCCAGACCAAGAAACACTAGACCTGTGGAGCAAGTGTAGGTTTGTTAGATTATTTTTTAGCCTTGACGGAGTAGATTCAGTATTTGAGTATACACGGTACCCAGCTAAATGGAATGAAGTAGAATCAAACATTCAACAATTTCGAGCGTTGACTTCAACTTGTGTATTAATTGAAGTAAATGCAATTGTTGGAATACATAACATATTTGGATTACCAGAATTTTTTAACTGGTGGGAAAATAATTGCCAGTCAGGTAGTCAAGGTGACCCCAGTTCAATATTTGTTCGTACAATCAATGGTTGGAGCCACGGTGGTCGGGTGCTAGATTTAGCTAGTTTGTCCAATGAACAAGCAAACAAGGCCGTGAGTATGTTACAATCACTAAACAAATATCCAGGCGTTCCAGACCTAATAAATTATATAACAACTCATAACCGCCCCAACAAAGATTGGGTGACATACTTGGATACACTAGACAGTATCCGCGGAACAAACTGGAAAAAGGATTTACCTTGTTAAAAGAATATAACACAGATGTACAAAAACTATTTCTGGAGATGATGCTCGAGGACGCACAAAGCTATGTGCGAGTGCAAAATATCTACAATCCAGAAAACTTTGATAAAAGTTTGCGCACGGCTGCGCAGTTTATTAAAGAGCACAGTGACAAGTACAACACACTGCCAGACAAAACGCAGATTGCTGCCGCATGTAATATATCATTGCAAAGTGTGCCTGACTTGAATGAAGGGCATTACGAGTGGTTCATGCAGGAGTTTGAGGGATTTACAAAACGCCAGGAGCTTGAACGTGCCATTTTAAAAGCAGCCGACTTGTTGGAAAAGGGCGAGTTTGATCCAGTAGAAAAACTGATCAAAGACGCTGTGCAAATTAGTTTGACCAAGGACATGGGCACAGACTACTTTGCTGATCCCAAAG
>Ga0049081_10000032_pt1 | contig 50444 bp, 32 predicted proteins | sample GreLakmeER78MSRF_FD_66717 | JGI IMG/M metagenome (GOLD analysis project Ga0049081, IMG submission 66717) | Freshwater lentic microbial communities from great Laurentian Lakes, MI, USA - Great Lakes metaG ER78MSRF | ecosystem: Environmental > Aquatic > Freshwater > Lake | place: Great Lakes...
TTTTATCTGCTTTGCTACCACAGCAATCGGAAGAGAAAACGGTGCCACAGGCCAGCGTCAATCAAATACAAGTTCTAGTAGATGGAATGGACAGGATCAATTAGCAGCCTCTTGTACGCCAGCATCAGCTAAAACTGACTTAGATATTAATAATGTACGTACCACGATAATGACTGGTGGCGATATGTGGTGGAATTTAAGCACTGCTAAATATGAAATTCCAAAAGATGGTGGAGCGCATTCCATTTTTGCTGGGGCACTTTGGATTGGTGGTCTTGATGCTGGTGGACAATTGAAAGTAGCTGGAATGACATATCGCCAAACAGGAAATGACTTTTGGCCTGGCCCCTTAGATACCACTACAGTTTCTATTGATGGAACAACTTGTGCTGCATTTGATAAACATTGGAAAATTACCAGAAAACAAGTAGAAGATTTTGGACTTTATTTAGCTGGCACACCACCAGCAGGGTATTCTGTTCCATTAGTAATTCAAAATTGGCCAGGAAATGGTGATGCAAGCTTAGGACAAGGTCATTATTTAGCTCCTTTTGTTGATGCTGATGGTGACGGATTTTATTCATGGACTTCAGGTGATTATCCAGCCTATGATATTACTGGTTCATTAGGATGTACAAAATTTCAATTATTTGGTGACCAATGCTTATGGTGGGTTTTTAACGATAAAGGGAATATCCATACTGAAACTGGTGCTGCTGCAATTGGTTTAGAAATTCATGCTCAGGCATTTGCTTTTTCTACCAATGATGAAATAAATAATATGTCATTTTATCAGTATAAAATTATTAACCGTTCTACTGTTTCAATGACCAACACCTATTTTGGTCAGTGGACAGATGCTGATCTTGGATCTTATGACGATGATTATGTTGGATGTGATGTTGCTCGTGGACTCGGATATACTTTTAATGGTGATGCAAATGACGGAGCAAGCGCATTACCAACTGTAGGTACTTATGGTGCAAATCCTCCTGCCGTAGGATTAGATTTCTTTGAAGGGCCTTTAGCTGACGCAGGCGATGCAATAGATAATGATCACGACGGCACCACAGATGAAATTGGTGAACAAATTATCATGTCTAAATTCGTTTATTATAACAACGATGCTAGTGTATTGGGTAATCCAGATAACGCGACTCATTTCTATAATTATCTTTCTGGGTTTTGGAAAGATGGTTCACCTTTTACTTATGGAGGAAATGCATACGGAGGAACGACATTATGTGATTATATGTTCCCTGGCGATACAGACCCAAGTGGTGTTGGTACTCAAAATGTACCCCAGGCAATTTGGAGTGAAGAGCTTGAAGGAAACACTCCGTTTGACCGTCGTATGATGCAGTCTGCAGGGCCTTTTACTTTACAGCCCGGTGCTGTAAATTACGTTACAGTCGGTGCTGTTTGGGCACGTGCTGCAAATGGTGGACCTAGTGCATCAGTAGCGCTTATGCGTATAACTGATGATAAAGCACAAAATTTATTTGACAATTGCTTCAGAACTTTGGATGGTCCTGACGCGCCAGACATTACCATTCAAGAATTGGATAAAGAATTATTGCTTTACCTTACAAATAAACCAAATTCGAATAATTTTTTGGAGCGCTACAATGCTGGCGACCCTTCCATTACTTATTCTTCACTCTCTCCTTTATTAGCAGGTATTGATACAACTTATAGTTTTGAAGGTTATCAAATTTTCCAATTAAAAGATGAAACGGTTACCACTTCGGATCTATATAATTTGGATAAAGCTCGCTTGGTTGCACAATGTGATATAAGAAACGGTATTGCAAGTTTAGTTAACCGCGATTTCGATCAAGTACTAAATGCAGACGTACCAAAAGACATGACCATTACTGCAAATGATGATGGCATTTCTCACTCTTTCAGTATTAAAGATGATTTATTTGCAGCAGGTGATCGTCGCTTAATCAATCATAAAACATATTACTTTTTGGCTTTATCTTATTCGCATAATAGTTATTTGTCGTATGCTGATGTTTCTTTTGATGTCCTTAATCCTACAGCTCCTTCAAATATTGGACAGAAAAAGCCCTACTTAGCAGGTCGTCGTAATGTGAAATCATATTCTGGAATACCCCACATTACATCCCCTGAGGCCGGTGGTACAAATCAAGCATCTTCTTATGGAAGTGGTCCTAAATTGACACGTCTTGAAGGTTCTGGAAATGGTACAAATGTTCTGGATTTGACAGATGCTTCTATAAATGCCATTCTTAATGCCCCTCCAGTTGTGTTTACAAATAATGGTTCTGCTCAGAGCACTGGTGATTGGAATGGAACAGCTCGCGTAAATAACATTGAATATCAGAATGGAAAAGGTCCAGTTAATATTAAAGTGATTGACCCATTAAATGTTGTGGATGGAACTTATACAATTGAAATTACAAATAACACAACTAATACTTCAATTATTCCAAGTACAGCGAAGTGGACTTTGCATCAATTAACTCCTACTGCTCAATCTTGGAGTTCGGATACCACAATAACCATTTTTAGTAATTTTTCTAACGAACAAATTATTCCTGAACTTGGTTTATCAGTAACTTTTGCATCGGTTCAAAATGTTGGTACCAATAATAATCCAGACAAAAACAGTTATTTGGAATCTTCTATGGTATTTACAGAACCGACAAAAGATTGGTTGACGGGTGTTGTAGATGATGACAGTCAATCTGAATCAAATTGGATTCGTTCTGGTACAACAACTGGAACCGGAGGGTGCGCACCTTCTTTCAATGATCGATTTACTGGTGCAACACCTCTTGATGCGGAAGCTGATTATGAGAAAGTCGTAAATGGAATTTGGGGCCCATACCGTCTTTGTGCCGACAATCTAAATCCTGCATTAACTACAATTTGTTATACTGCTGGCCCTGCTTATTACCAAACCACAACGATGGTTCAAAATAAGATGGATAATATTTCCAACATAGATGTGGTGTTTACGAATGACAAGTCGAAATGGACTCGTGTACCTGTAATTGAAGTTGGGTCAAACAGTTCACAAACACAAAACGGTACAGGAACATTCTTACTTAGAAGTGGTGCATCGGTTGATAAAAATGGCTCATCCACAAATCTTGGTGGTGGCATTACTAATTCTGATTTCATTAGTGCAACAGGTATGAGTTGGTTCCCTGGTTATGCAATCAACGTTACTACTGGTGAGCGATTAAATATGGCTTTTGCTGAGAATTCATCACTTGTTGCAGACCGTGGTCGCGATATGCTTTGGAATCCTACATCAAATGAGCGTTCAACATTCGGAGATCCATTGTTTGGTGGCCAACATTATATTTATGTTTTCGGTCACAACGGAAATGCTCGCTACATACCAAGTTATTCAATTCCGTATTTACAGAATGAATTGAAGGATGTTCCAGCTTACGATTATGGACGAATGATTATGAAGATCATGAAGCCAGCCAGTACTTATACATCAGCAAATGTGCAAACGGAACGCACTGAGATGTGGCGTGATGCAATGTGGGTAAGTATTCCAAAACTTGCCGATGATTACTCAACATGGAATTTCAATTACAGTGGCAATCCGTTGCCAACAGATGTAAAAGTTAGGTTACGTGTTGCTAAGCCATACAAAAGAGCGCTCACTGAAATTCTTGGAAATGCTACTTACCCATGGATTCCTACCGATACTGTTTTCGCTGCACAGAATGGAAATAATCCAATGTATTCTTTTAATACAGCTGATTTAAAAGTTGGTATTAACGATAACGAATTCGCAAAAAGTGCGCTTGATTTAATTAATGTTGTTCCAAATCCGTATTACGCTTATTCCAGTTATGAAAAAAATCAGTTAGATAATAGAGTTAAATTCACTAATCTTCCTGAAAAGTGTACAATTCGTATTTACACAGTAAGTGGACTTTTGATTAGAAAAATTACCAAAGATTCACCCATAACTTCAGTGGATTGGGATTTGAAAAACCAAGCTGGTATTCCTATCGCAAGTGGACTTTATATTGTACACGTTGACGTACCAGATGTCGGTGAAAAAATTCTTAAGTTTTTTGGTATACTTCGACCTGTTGACTTAGATGCGTATTAAACTTTATTAATTGTTGTGAAATTTTCTAATTGATTTGAAAGAAAAATTATGAAAGCAAAAAATAAAATAAAAATAACAATGCTCAGCGCAGGAATACTTCTTGTGATTGCATTGCCTTGTATTGCTGGAAATAAAGATCGTGCTGGACAAGCAGGAGCAACGGAGTTATTAATAAATCCGTTTGCAAGAAGTTCTGGCTGGGGTAGTGCAAATACAGCAGGAGTGCATGGCTTAGAGGCAATGTATTTAAATGTTGGCGGTATGGCATTTACCAAAAACACAGAATTATTATTTTGCCATACAAATTGGCTGGGTGGAACAGGCATTGGTATTAACTCATTTGGGTTTACACAGCGTGTAGGTGCTACTGGGGCTATTGGACTTGGCATTATGTCAATGGATTTTGGTGATATTGATATTACCACCACAGATCTTCCAGAAGGCGGAATTGGAACTTTTCACCCTACTTATAGCAACATAGCACTTTCATTTGCGAAAGGATTTTCACAATCAATTTATGGTGGATTGGTAGTTAAAGGAATTTCCGAATCAATAGCTGATGTATCAGCTCGTGGTGTAGCATTGGATGCAGGAATTCAATATGTGACAGGTAAATTCGAGCATATTAAGTTTGGAATTTCTCTTCGAAACGTTGGACCGCGAATGAGGTATACTGGTGATGGACTTGGATTTAAAGGTGTTGCTCCTTCTGGAGTTTATGCAATGACTGTTAACCAACGTTCGGCTGATTTTGATTTGCCAACATTAATTAATATTGGAGGAACTTATGATTTTTATTTCTCAAAAGATTCTTTGTCAATGAAAACCAATCGCATTACAGCAGCAGGAAATTTCACTTCTAACTCTTTTTCTAAGGATGAATTCCGCGCAGGATTAGAATATGCATGGAAATCGATGTTCATGGTTCGTGCTGGATTTATTTATGAGGATGGAATAACCAATGAGGAAGAGCGTACAACTGCATTTACTGGTCCAAGTTGCGGTGCTTCAATTGAACTTCCTTTTGGAAAGCGTGGATCAACCTTTGCGATTGATTATTCGTATCGTGCCACAAACCCATTTAATGGTGTTCATAGTTTCGGAGCCCGAATTAATCTTTAGTCCTGTTCTTAAAAACCGCTAAATTTAGTATCTTTGGTTTAAGGAGAATCCCGCTTCAGTTTTACTGATGCGGGATTCTCCTTCTATTTCTATTCAATTACAATCTCATTAAAGACGAGCTATATGTCAGAAATAATTTATTTTACCGAGTCAGGTCTTATCAAAATAAAGGAAGAACTGCATTTCTTGAAAACGAAAGAAAGAACTAGTATATCTCGCCAAATTGCAGAAGCAAGGGATAAAGGAGATCTATCAGAGAATGCCGAGTACGATGCCGCTAAGGAAGCACAGGGCCTATTAGAAGCAAAGATTTCGAAGATTCAAGGTATGGTGAATAATGCTCGAATTGTTGATGAAACAAATCTTGATATTGATAAGGTTTTAATCCTTTGCAAGGTCACAATTAAAAATTTGAAATCAGGACAGCAAATGACCTATACGCTTGTTCCTGAAACGGAGGCAGACCTTAAGACGTTTAAACTTTCTGTAAATTCTCCTATTTCAAAAGGTCTTTTGGGTAAAAAAGTAGGAGAAATTGCAAATGTTACTGTTCCTGCTGGCGCCTTACAGTTCGAGATTATTGAAATTTCAAGGTAATGGCAAGTATTTTTTCTAAAATTATCAATGGTGAAATTCCCTGTTATAAAATTGCTGAGACAGAAAAATGCATTGCTTTTTTAGACGTTTTTCCATTAGTCGAAGGCCATGTTTTGGTTGTTCCTAAAAAAGAAGTTGATTATATATTTGACTTAGAAGAATCAGATTTTACGGAGTTACAACTTTTTTCTAAAAAAGTTGCGCGGGCAATTAAGCAAGTAATTAGCTGTAAACGAATTGGAGTTGCTGTCATTGGATTAGAAGTTCCACATGCACACATTCATCTTGTTCCAATGAACAGTACAGATGACTTGAATTTTACAAAGTCCAAATTAAAACCTAGTAAAGAGCAATTGGAGGAAGTGGCGAGGAAAATTTCAGAAGCTTTTTTAATTAATAATTAATAATAGGATATTCGTTTTTTGAATTATTTCCTTTTGAAAATTATTAATTTTTAATTATTTTTTCTGTCGATCTGGATTTTCGCTTAGGAAAGTGTTCCAGCTACCGTATTTTTTACCCGAACTTTTTGTTCCATTGTCTTGAAAATGATGACATACTGCGGCAGCAAGTGCGTCGGTTGCATCTAAATATTTTGGTAAATTTTTTATTGCTAGTAATTGCTGCAACATCGCAGCAACTTGTTCTTTTGATGCGTTGCCGTTACCTGTTACCGACATTTTAATTTTTTTAGGACTGTATTCGAAAACAGGTACATTTTTATTTAATGCTGCAGCTATTGCTACGCCTTGAGCTCTTCCAAGTTTTAGCATAGACTGTACATTTTTTCCAAAAAATGGAGCTTCAATTGCAAATTCATCTGGGAGGTATTTGGTTACCAACTCAGACGTTTTGTCAAAAATTGTTTTTAGTTTTAATGCCGGATCTTTTATTTTTTCCATTCGAATTACACCAAGTTCCAGTAATTCCATTTTCTGATTTGAAATTTGAATTATGCCAAAGCCCATGATTGTGGTGCCTGGGTCAATTCCAAGTATGACCTTATTTTTATTTTTACGCGAATCGGGAGGAGAAAGCTGCACGGCGTTTTGTTACATTTACCAACATTATGTTAATTAAACTGCCATCTAAAATTGGCCTGATTATAAAGGTAGCAATTGTTTTTATCGCGCTGCTATATATTCTGTCGCGCTTTATTTCAATGGATGGCGGAAATTTATCTTTCCCGACTTTTTTAATTGCTTTACGAGTTCATCCCTTCCTTTTTTATGGCACAATTTTGTTAATGCCCTTGAATTGGTTTTTGGAATCATTGAAGTGGAAAAATGCTGCTGGAAGAGCAATTGATATTTCCTTATCGAATGCGGTAATGGGTGTGCTTGCAGGAGTTACAATTGGATTAGCAACTCCGAACAGAATTGGTGAATTTGTAGGACGAGTTTTCATGGTAAAGGGTGGCAATCGTATTCAACTGTTATTGCTTTCCTCGGTTCCAAGTTTTACTCAAGTTTTAGTTACAATCATGCTTGGATTAATTGGGTTTGTGTTACATCCTGAACTTGCGGGATTGGCTACTATTGATTTAATTTTATTATTTGCGGGAGTACTTTTGGTTTTTAGTTTACCTTTTATTTTTAGATTCATTCCGTATAAGTGGTTGAAGAACATCGCTGTATTAAGATTATTTCCGCGTAGGTTGTTTGCTCGAATTTTATTGCTTTCTTTTTTACGATACGCTGTTTATGTCTTTCAGTTTTGTTTAATTCTTTCGTTCTATGGCATTGTTTTAAATTTAGAATTAGTCTTAGTGTGTATTGTTATTTCTTATTTTATTGTAACAATTATTCCAACATTTTCATTTACCGAGGTCTTTATTCGTGGTGGAATTGCAGGTATTGTGTTCTCAAATGCAGGTGTTTCATTTAATCTTGCTTTTGCTGCTGCCGTGACGCTTTGGATAATTAATGTGGCTATCCCAGCTTTGATTGGGACAGTTTTTGTTTTTAAATTAAAATTTTACGCAAACGAGGAATGAGTCATCTTTTATATTTTATTGTTTTGGGTATTATTTTGTTGTACGGATTTTCATTAATTGTACCAACTTTTTATTTTATTTTTAAGCGTAAAATTAAAAACAAAGATTTTGTTCCCTCCACTTTTGTCTCTGTTTTAGTGCCTGTTAGAAATGAAGAAACACAACTTGTTGAATGTTTAGAAAGTTTATTAAAATTAAATTATCCAGATAATAAATTTGAACTCCTATTAATTAATGACCACTCTACTGACCAAACACGAAAATTAGCGGAGCGATATTTAGGTCGTTTCCCATTATTTAAAATAATTGACAATCCTGCAAATGTTTTTGGAAAAAAAAGTGCACTTACGCTAGGAGTTCAGGCAGCGCAAGGCGAACTTATTGTCACAACTGATGGCGACTGTATTTTGCCTTCTTCGTGGCTGTTAACTATTGTGGAGACTTACGAGACTGAAAACCCGGTTTTTATTTCTGGACCTGTTGCTTATAAAAAGCAAGGAGGGCTTTTGCGTAATTTACTTGCAATGGAGCAAATTGCTTTACAAATAATTGCAGCAGGTTCAATGCAAATGGGTTTGCCAATTCTTTGTAGTGGTGCTAACTTAGCTTATAAAAAGGATTTTTTTATCGAATCTGGTGGTTATCAAAATGATGTATTGGCTTCTGGCGACGATGTATTTCTAATGCTCAAAGCGCATCGAAAATATCCTGGAAGACTTAGATTTATGTCAGACAGTAGTTCTATTGTTTTGACTTCGCCAGCTGAGAATTTGCGTTTTGCTATTCAGCAACGAAGCCGCTGGTTATCTAAAATATCAGCTTATGGAAATTCATGGATTTCCGGTTTAGGAATACTGGTTTTTTTGTGTAATTGTCTACCCTTATTTTTTGCTTTACTTTCATTGTATAACAGCGAATATTTGACGCTATTTTTTTTGACATTTGCGGGCAAGATGTTGGTTGATGTTTTGTTGTTATCTTTGGCAGTCCCTTTTTACAGGGAACCTCGTTTGCTTTTGTTTGCATTTTTTGGAGAAATAGTTTATCCCTTTCTCTCCATCATTTCAGTAGTTGCTGTTTTTTTTGGCACTTTTAATTGGAAAGGGAGAACTTATAAAGTTTGAAATAATTTTTGAATGAAGGAGGAAAATCAACAGCGTACTTATTCACTTGCTAGTTTTGCTTTGCAAAGACTACGTCGCGACAAATTAGCGATAGCAGGCGTTTGTATTATTTTAGTTGCTATTCTTATTTCAATTTTGGGATATTTGATTACTCCCGATTCAAGTCCTGATGCTGATACACATATTGATGAAATTGGAATTCAGAAACCTGGCTTTAAATGCAAATTAATTTCTTTAAGAAAAAATACCGAAATTGAAAGTGACAATATTTTTGCACGCATGTTTGTTGGTCGTGCTAACGATTGTGAGTATCACGCCTATCAATCGACTTGGTTTTCAGGAAATGATATTGTTTGGCAAGATTTTGCCGAAGGTGCTACAAAAGGGGAAATTACTCGTTTTAATTTAGCAGATGCAATATATCCGATCAATCCGGCTTTCCCATTAGTAAGTGATACCGTAAATGGATTTGTTGATTTTTACGTTTATGGTGAGGGAAGAAGAATTCATAAAACCACCAAAGAGTTACAACTTGAAATTCAGGCAAATTTTCTTGAAAATAGAAATATTTTAGGGACAGACCATTTCGGTCGCGATTTATTAAGTCGACTAATGATTGGGACTCGAATTTCACTTTTTGTTGGATTAATCTCTGTTATCATCTCCTTGCTGATTGGTATTTTGATGGGTTCGATTGCAGGCTTTTTCCGTGGCTGGGTTGATGATGTTATCATGTGGTTTATAAATGTTGTTTGGTCCATACCAACCTTATTGCTGGTCATTGCAATTACACTTGTACTTGGGAAAGGGATTTTTCCAATTTTTATTGCTGTTGGCTTGACTATGTGGGTGGAAACAGCCAGAGTAGTACGAGGACAAATACTGAGTGTTAGAGAGGAGGAATTCATTGAAGCGGGTAGGGCACTAGGGTTCTCTAATATTCGAATTGTTCTTCGACATTTATTACCAAATGTTATGGGCCCAGTAATTGTTATTTCTGCAAATAATTTTGCATCCGCTATTCTTATTGAAGCAGGATTAAGTTATTTGGGGATTGGTGTTCGACGACCAACTCCATCTTGGGGAATGATGATAAGTGAGTATAAAGGGTATATTCTCACCGGTGATGCATACCTTGCCATTTTACCTGGCGTTGCCATTATGTTTGTGGTACTTGCTTTTATTTTGTTGGGTAATGGCTTAAGAGATGCAATTGATACGAAGTTGGTAGGTGAAGATCAGATTATGACATAATAATTTGGTAGTCTATAATTGCCTCTATTTCAAGTATTAAATTTTAGAATAATAAATAGATTGTTTTCACAAAGTAAATTATTAATTTAGCACCTCTCACACAAAGCTTCGGCTTCTCATTAATAACACATACATTATATGCATATTGCAATCGCTGGAAATATCGGATCAGGAAAAACTACTCTTACCACTTTGCTTTCGAAACATTATGGGTGGCAAGCACATTATGAAGATGCAGATGAAAACCCTTACCTCGCCGATTTTTACGAAGACATGCAACGCTGGTCATTCAATCTTCAGATATATTTTTTAAATAGTCGATTTGCGCAGGTAACAGATATTCGTACTTCTGGTCGTGATGTAATTCAAGATCGAACTATCTATGAGGATGCACATATTTTCGCGCCCAATTTGCATGCGATGGGATTGATGACTACACGTGATTTTGAAAATTATTTTTCACTATTTAAATTGATGGAATCATTGGTAGCACCACCTGACCTAATTATTTATTTGCGTGCTTCTGTCCCAACTTTGGTTGCTCAAATTCAAAAACGTGGACGTGATTATGAAAATCAAATTCGAATAGATTACCTCAAACGTTTGAACGAACGTTATGAAGCATTTATTTCTACTTACGATTCAGGTAAAGTTTTGATTATTGATGTGGATGAGAATAAATTTTCAGAGCATCCTGAACACCTTGGTGAAATAATTAATAAAATAGATGCTGAAATTAATGGACTGTTCAAGTAGGACTTCGATCCATCCGCGGCGGTCACTCACCTGACAAACTAAAAAAAGCGCTCTGAAATTCAGGGCGCTTTTTTATTTGCAATTTTCTTAAAGACAACTCGCTTCCATCAACCGCACATCCAATTCCAATTGATTGAAATTGATCAGCACCAATTCAAATGGAACACGACAGAATTTAGCATTTTCCCAAGAAAATTTACCTTCCTTTGGGTTTCCGTAACGATCAATATCACTTATGTTTAGTAGTAAAAGATTTTCCTTGTGAAATTTTTCTTTCAATAGGATATTCAGAATTTTAACATCACTTTTTAGTGCTTTCATTATTGGTTTTGGCTGATCATTATTGGTAAATAAAAAACTCATGGGAAGGTTAAAGTTACCAGCGTTTTCTGACAATAACATTTCCAAATTAGGTTTTGGATGCTGACCAAATGAAGCGAAATCAATGATTTGTTTTTTCGCTGCTTCTATTTTCGAGCACAAGGAATTACAACTGTTTTTAAGTTCTGATAGATTTGCTTGCGATTTTGTTGAATCAGTTGATAAACTCGCATATTTCAACTCGTTTTGTTTTGATGCGAATGCATACGCTTTTTCGATGCCTTGAATTGAAGAGGCAAATATATAATGAATTTGCTGACTTGGTCTGAGACTGGTTAACAAGAACAGCAATCCACCTGCGAACAGAATCAAAAAGGAAGTAACAATGGTGTTTATTTTAGTTTCCGAATTTTTTATTCCACCGAAAAAATATATTGGAAGAAAAATAAAAATTAAAATTCCTAATGAAATCAACCACATAATTGTCGCTCCAGGCCAATGCATCACTTTAAATAATGAGGAAATGCTTACAAGAATTCCGAATAGCGTAGCAATTCCCAAAGTGATTTTTTCTCGCTTTTCTTTTACTTCTTTCGCCTTGATTAAAAATAAAATAGGTAGGAAAATAAAACTGAGAATAAAAATAGAAAGTACAAATAGAAATGATGCTCCCGGCCAATGCATTACCTTAAAAAATGATCCAATGATAATTCCAATGGCAGCGAAAGTTCCGCTTAATAACATTACTTTTTTCATGGTGTAATAGTGTTTAAAGGTTAATACTAATTCTGTTTCTTCCTGAATTTCCAGTAGGTCTCGTTTATAAAATCGAGTTATCACAATTCTGTAAAATTCATCAAAGTCTTGTTCTGGTGACATTTCATTTTCAATAATGCAACAGATATGATCCAGGAGATTGAGCTGCAGCTCCTCCAACTCAATGCCATTACGTCTAATGTCATCGAGAATAAATGATACCTGTTGTTCACTTAAAACAAACATGCTAACCGATGTTTAGTTTCAGATCAAGTAAAAAGACCATCGTGTTCATGAATTCCCTGAACTCGCTTACTTTTTCTTTAGCCATTTTTTTACCCGTTTTGGTAATGGTGTAATACTTGCGAATCCGGTTTCCTACATTAACCGTTTTCGTCGTCAAAATCCCATCAGCTTCCAGCGCATGCAGTGTAGGATACAATGCGCCTTCCGTCAATTGAATTTTTCCGTTAGTAAGCTCCTTTACCTTCTGGGTAATTTCATAGCCGTACATTTTGTCGTTCTCCGACAACAACTTTAAAATGATTGTTTTTAAAGTTCCTTTTATGAGTTCTGATGAATACATAGCACAAATATATACTTTATTTTGGATATACATATAAGTCTTATGTATATTTTTAAAACGCATACATTTACTGGAATATTGTGTGGGAGCAGAAATTTTTGGTATGGTTTCAAACATTATATTTGTATCCAATAATCAATTATGAAAAAATTCAATACTACTTTCCTTTACCTCTTCTTTTTTTCAACTGTAGCGCTAGCTCAATTGCCAGTAATACGCAGCACGTTTACTGGGCCTTATACTCCCATTAATATGCCAGCAGCAACCTTATCTACTGCATCGGGTGATGATGATGTGCAAAGTGTTATTCCATTAGGATTTACATTTAATTATTTAGGAATAAATTATACAACTATAGGCGTAAGTACAAATGGCGTTGCTTCTTTTAGCGCTGCAATGTCTCCCTCAGGAACAAATAATAATTTATATGTTGGAGCAGCACCAAATTTATGTCTCGCACCTTGGTGGGATAATATTTGGTCTGATACTATATTATACCAATTGCAGGGCCCACCTGCTAATCGGACTTTTACTATTCAGTGGACGAATTCACTTTCTTATAATAATACAGCAACACAGTTGTTGAATTTTCAGATTATTCTACACGAAACATCTGATGTAATTGAGTTTAGTTATGGTAACATGGTACCAGGAATCGCTGCAGCAAATGAGTCTGCTTCTATTGGCATTGAAAGTTTAGTTGGTGGTGCCGGTGATTATCTTGATGCTATTACAGGGTCTGCATTTACCAGTAACGGAATGCTAAATTCGTCAACGCAATGGCCTTCGCATAATTTCAGATTTACGCCAGGCACTGCTGCTGCTCTTGTAGGTGGAACTTATACAGTTGGTCTGACAGGAAACTATTATAGTTTGAGTGAAGCAATTGCTGACATTAACCATAGCGGAATTGCAGGGCCGATAGTTCTTTCGCTTATAGATAATGTTTATGATGTTTCTGCTGCAAATGGCGATAATTATTTTCCAATGTTAATTGGACCAGTAAGTGGCTCGTCTTCCTTTAATACCATTACCATTTCTTCTTTTGTAGGAACATCAACAATTACTTCCGAGGGAACCAACAATGGTAATTGTGGAAATGCTGCTGCAAATAATATCATTAATAATTTAAATGAACCTATTCTTGCACTTGTAGGAGCTAGTTATATTAGTTTACAAAATATTGAATTAAATTGTTCTAATACCGGTATTGTCGATCGAGGTTTATTTGTAATTAATTCATCTGCAATTGTAGGTTCTCATAATAATTTATTTACAGGTATTACTGTTGCGCTCAATAGAGGAAATGCAACGAGTATGGGTATTGAACAACGTGCAATAACAACTCCATCAGCTATTGCTGGAGCAAATTCAACTAATGGATATTTCAATCTCGATATTTCCAATGTATACAATGGTATGTATCTCAACGGAAATGCTGCGTTTCCAGATTTGAATAGTGTCATAGGTAATACTTCAGCGACTCAATTTAATATGATTGGAGCTGCAACAATAGATGATATTGGAAATGGCAATACAGCCACTTATGGTATTCGTGCCAATAATCAAAATGGTGTTTCAATTTATAATAATGAAGTTCGAAATGTTTCACAAAATGGTAATTCAACAGCAGAGGGAATTATTTTAGATGCTGCTGTTGGTTCCAATAATGTATATACGAATAAAGTTCATGCAATAAATTATAGAGGTTTAACGAATACGGGTAACATTACTGGCATTCGTGCTAATTTGGCTGCGGCAGGTGCAAATTCTGTAAATATTTTCAATAATTTTATTTATGATATTGGATCTTCCTACACTGGTGTAGCTTCAGCAACACGCGCTACAAAAGGTATTTATGTTCAATCTATTGGTGGTGGTACAATTGCAAGTACTATTAATGTAGATTTTAATTCGGTGAGAATGGATAATTCCAATTCCCCAACTCTTTCAGGAACATGTTTTGAAATTGGGGCAACGAATGGCCCCGTACTTAATTTACGCAATAACATATTTTCCAATTTCACGCAAGCGCAAACTGGAATCGCGAGACACTTTGGAATGGCTAGCACATCGGCCACTGCAGTAGGGAATACAGGGTCAATATCTGATTACAACAATTTTTATATTGATAATACTACGAATGGTTTTGTAGGTATCGGTGCTACAACAACATTCGCGACACTTCCTAATTGGCAAACCGCTGTATCACAAGATTTCAATTCTTTAGGTGTTGATCCGTCATTTAATTCTTCTAACGACTTGCATTCCTCTGCTCTTGCATTAAACGGTACAGGTAACATGACTGGAATTACGTGGGTAACAAATGATATTGATAACCAACAGCGTTCCATTACACCAGATATTGGCGCCGATGAATTTGTACCATTGTTACTTGATGCAGGTGTAACTACTTTAGTTGCGCCATTAACTACTGGTTGTTATACAGCTTTAGAACAAGTTACGGTTACTTTGAAAAATTTCGCAACTGTTCCACTTGATTTTACAATCGATCCTGTAACCATTGTTGTAAATGTGACCGGCTCATTAACGCAAACACTTTCATTTACAATCAATACGAATGTATTGAATACCAATTTACCGCTTTCATCAGATAGTTCCATTGTTGTACCTATAGGATTAATTAGCATGACAGTTAGCGGAATTTATACTTTCGATGCATATAGTATTTTAGGTGGAGATGGAAATTCATTTAATAATTCAATGTCTACTGTGAATATTAATTTTTCACCTGGAACTGCGACAGCTTCACCAGTTTCTGTTTGTGCAGGAGCTTCTACTACGCTAACTTTAACTGGAGCGGGGAATGGTGGAACTATTCAATGGCAAAGTAGTACAGATGGTGGTATTACCTGGAACAATGAAACTGGTATTGGCTCTACTACTACTTCCTATGTTGTAATTCCAACTGCTAATACATTGTATCAGGTATTATTTTGTGGTGTACTAATTTCCAATGTGGATACTGTAAATTATTATCAATTGTCGGTCCCAGCAGTAATTGGTGATACGATTTGTGGCTCTGGTGTAGCAAATTTAAATGCAACCGGCAACGGAATCATTCAGTGGTATGCCTTACCTACAGGAGGTAATACGCTTGCAACAGGAGGCGTTTATTCACCTTCAATTTCTGCTACCACAACTTTTTATGTTTCTAATACTTCAGGAAATTTAGTTCAAAGTGTTGGCTTATATGACAACTCTGCAGGGGGAGGAATGTCGGGATCTGCAAATAGTTTAATCTTTGATGTATTTCAGTATGCTACACTTAATGGTGTATATGTATATCCAGCTGCTGCTGGAAATATTGTGATTGACCTCATTGATAGTTCGAATGTTGTACTAAATACTGTTACAGTGGCAGTAGTATTAGCTGATGTTAACCAGCGCACATTTATTCCACTTAACTTTAGTTTGTCACCTGCAGTTGGAATGCGTCTTGTTCGCAATGCCACTTCAGTTAATCTTTGGAGAAACAACGTTGGAGTAAATTATCCTTATTCTCTACCGGGTGTACTTTCAATCACAGCGAGCACTGCAGGAAATGGGTTTTATTATTTCTTTTACGATTGGCAGATTAATTATGGTTGCGAAAGTCTACGTGTTCCCGTAAATGCTGTTGTATTAACAGCACCTGCAATTTCAATTACCGCAGCATCTGTTTTTTTATGTGCAGGCGACAGTACAACAATAACTGTTACGAGTACAAATTCTGGGTATTCTTATTTATGGTCTCCATCAATGACACTTAATACAAATACAGGGTCGTCTGTTATCGCAACACCGAATGCAGCAATTGTCTATACTGTAATTGGAAATGATTCTATTAATGGATGTCAGATTACAGATAGTATTTTGATTTCAGTAACCAGTATCCCACCAATTATTATTTCAGTAGCCGATTCCGTTATTTGCAATGGCAGTTCTGATACTTTAATTTTTAATTATCCAACGCAAAGTGTGGGACTGTATGATAATTCTGCAGGTGGTGCGCAGTCTGGTTCTGGTAATAATTTAATTTTTGATGTGTTGGCTAATTGTACTTTAGCTGGAGTTTATATTTATCCAGGTGCTGCCGGAAATGTAATTATTGAGTTGCAGGATAATACAAATGCTGTTATTAATTCAGCCACTTTTAATGCCACAACGGCGCAGATAAACCAGCGTGTTTATGTTCCACTTAATTTTTCACTTACTCCAGGAACTGGAATGCAACTCGTTCGTAACGGAACATCTATTAATCTTTGGAGAAACAATGTCGGGGTAAATTATCCTTACACCTTACCTGGTTTAATTTCAATTACAACAAGTACTGTTGGAAATGGTTTTTATTATTTCTTTTATGATTGGCAAATAATGACTTCAAATGCACTTACTTATATTTGGTCATCTATTCCTCCTGGTTATACTGGCACAAATGATACTGCAATTGTAACTCCAATTAGTAGTACGCAATATATTTTAACTGTTACGGATACAATTTCAGGTTGTACAGCTCAATTTAATAGGAACATTGATATTGCTACGCCAATTGTTGCAATTATTGGAGGGAATCAATCAATTTGTTTAGGCGACACCGCAACACTAATTGCTGGATACAGTGGTGGTGATGGAAATGCATATTACGTTTGGAGCAATAATCTTGGAACAAATGATTCCGTCAATGTGTTTCCATCAGTAAATACAAATTATTCTTTAATTGCAATTGATGGATGTGGATCACTTTCAAATGATACGGCTACGGTGATTGTAAATACTGTTCCACCAGTTGTTGGATTTACATATTCTGTAACTGGCTTAATGACATTTACTTTCACAGACGCTTCAGTAAATGCCACATCATGGTTATGGGATTTTGGAGATTTGACAACTTCGACATTGCAAAATCCAACGCATGTTTATGCTGCGATAGGCACTTATACTGTTTTATTGATTGCGTCAAATGGTTGTGGGTCTGATACACTCATACAAGTAATACTTGTGGATGGTATTGAAAATAATTCCCTTGCTACTGGCGTAAGTATTTTCCCTAATCCTGCGAAAAATCAATTTAATGTGTCATTTAATAATGACAAATCTTCATTTGTTACGATTCAATTTTTCAATCTTCAGGGAAAGTTGATTCAGGAAAAACAAATCAGTAATGTTAAAGCCGGTACAACTGTTCCAATGAATGTCGAAGGATATTCAAATGGTATGTATTTGCTAAAGCTTATTGGCGAAAAAGAGTCTGCTGTTTTTAAAATTATAGTTCAGTAAACTAAATTTATTATTTAGAGTTTGATTAAATGACACACGAGGAAAAGCATTTTAAAGGATCAGTTGTCATTCGCGACATTGTAATCGGTATGGCCGATGGCTTGACGGTTCCTTTTGCATTAACTGCTGGTTTGAGTGGTGCTTTTCATGACAATACAATTATAATAACGGCAGGAATTGCTGAAATTGCTGCCGGATCGATAGCAATGGGCTTAGGTGGATATCTTGCAGGGAAAACCGAACACGATCATTACGAGGCGGAATTAAAAAGGGAATACGATGAAGTGGAAAATTTGCCCGAGAAAGAAAAGGCAGAAATTGAGGAAATTCTTGCTGATTATGGAATTTCAAATAGAGTAAAAAAAGAATTTGTTGACGAACTTTCACTCGATAAAGATAAATGGGTGGAATTCATGATGAAATTTGAGTTAGGATTAGAAAGACCTGAATTAAATCGAGCAAGAAATTCAGCATTGACAATAGCTGCTTCCTATATTGCCGGTGGTTTTATTCCAATGGCTTCTTATTTCTTTACAAGTTCACCTACAACAGGATTGTATTATTCAGCACTTGTAACGATTGTTGCACTCGCTTTGTTTGGTTTTTTTAAGAACAAAGCAATAGGACAAAATCCATGGAATGGTGCATTAAAGGTTACAATCATAGGAGTTATTGCTGCAGGCTCAGCTTTCATTATCGCTAAAATTATTTCCGGCCACTAGTAGAATGATAATAGGTTAGGTCATTATTAAAATGAAATCGGCTACCGTTCATGAATTAAAAAAGGAATTAACAGCTCTTGATCCGAAAGAGCTGGCTGAACTTTGTTTGCGTTTGGCCAAATTCAAAAAAGAGAATAAGGAATTATTGACATTTTTGATTTATGAAGCCCATGACTTATCATCGTTTATTTTGGAATTGAAAAAAGAAATAGAAGCTCAGTTTGCTGAAATGAATAGAGATAATTTATACCTCACCAAAAAAAGTTTAAGAAAAATTCTTCGGATTACCAATAAATATATCCGTTACATTGGGAATAAAGAATCGGCAGCAGAATTATTAATATATTTTATTGCAAATATTAAAAAATCGAATATCCCAATTTATGCTAGTGTTGTATTGAGTAATTTGTACACCAATCAACTTAAAAAAATTAATATTATTATTGATTCGCTTGAGGAGGATCTGCAATATGATTACAAAAAGGAATTGGAATCATGCGTAATACTTAAATAAGGCAACTAATATAAAATTAGTTATTTAATTTTATTAGCACGATTGCTTTTACAAGGGAATGTATATCCTACATTCATTTCGAAAAAATCGGCAACAGCCCATTCCGTTTTTAATGTAAATCCTACAATAAAGTGCTTACTAATTTGATAGCGTAGTCCAATTCTGTGAAAAAAATATTCATTCTGTGGCTGGGAATATAGAAATACCCCCATTTCAAGTGGAAAGGATAATTGCCCAACGCAAAAGGCATAACCTATTTTAAAACCAGCTTGTATGTTTTGTATGTCTTTATAATTATTAATAGATGGGTCCGCTTTTGTTTTAGTTAGACGTGCGGTGCTGTATGCAAACTCTAAACCGGTGTTCCATTTCGTTTTACTCCCCATATTTCTTTCTAGGTTGATGGAAATAATTCCAGCTGGAAATTTTGTTTGGTCTGTTCGCGAAATAGAACGTAAACCCAATGCAGTATATATGACGATATGAATTTTTTGGCTGGGCAGGGAAAATGTATCGAGATGTAATTTAGCAGCACTTGCATTAAATTGGTACCCCATTCCTAAATTACATGAAAAAATATTTATACCTAGGTTAGGTAGTGCCATTGCACCATTAGAGAAATGTGATAAGCCCAGGCCTGTTTCAATTCTTAAGTTCTTTGTTAAATGAATTTTAGCATTCATTCTTAAATTCACAAATCCATTTAGGTAAGACCCTATTGCTAAATTTTCCGGATTATTTATTGCGTCAAATTTTTTGGTAACGACTCCAAGAGAAGTGGCAATTTTGAAATGCAGCGAAATTTTTTTATGACGTGTTAGGTTAAAATCAATGAATGGGTAAATAGACATTCCTTTACCCAGTTGTTCGTTATTTGCAAAATCTAAATAGATGAAACTGAATCCTATTTCAGGATAATGGAAAATACGCTCCCATCTTTTTATTCCATTTGTAGGGTGAATGTAATTTACTTCTATCCCAGTAGGATTTCCTTTGTCTAGCGAACGATTGCTTTTTGGGATTAATAAATAACCTAAATATGCATTGGAAGAACTAATGAAATTAGGACTTGTTGATTGTGAAAAACAATTGTATGATAATAGTATAACGCAATTTGAAATTAAAATTAATTTAATTCTTAAAAATGATTTCATTTTGATAAATACTTGATTTTTAATAATTAAAAAATTGCAGGATTGAGAAATATATTATAATAGATTTTTGATTTTCTAATTTCTTGCCCATTTTCATAAAGATATTGGTTTTGATTTTTATCGAGCATCGGAATAGTTGAATTTTTAGATTTAAATACGTTATGTATAACCTTGTTTTGCATAGCATTTCTAATTTGTTCTGCGTCCAATCCCAAATTTCCTTGAATATATTGTTGGTATGGAAGTATGTATTTCATTTGCATACTCAATAGGCCGTTTGAACAATTGCCGTAAACTGAGTTGGTTGTATCAACATAGCCATTAGGGAACTTATTGCTTGGATGATTGCGAACAACGTTGCCCATCTTTCCTGTCCAAAGGGTTGAATTTAATGCAAATTGAAATTCCTTGTATTGATATTGTAGTAAAAATGCGCCTGTTCTAAATCTATCGAAGGTAGGTCTTGCAAACAGGTCGTTTTCAATAATTAAACTTACATTTTGGAATTGAAATGCTATTATTCCTGTTTGCTGTGTTGTTTGTATGTTATTTAAATAATAGCTGTACACATAGGAAAAACTATTGCTATAATGTGTTTGATTACTTGTTTTTGAAATAAATAAATTCGTAGGCGTTTCTGATTTCCCAAATCCAACTAGTAGACCTAGCGAGGTTACAAGTTCAAAATGTTTTTTTTTCGGTCCTAGATTTTTTAAATTATAATTTGTCCGCAATTCAGTGTTGATTTGAAAAGAATTATTAAAATAGTAAGCGTTGGCACACAAACCAATTTGGTCGAATCGGTTTCCCAAACTAAGTACAATTCCAAATCTTACAGCTATATTATTTTCTTTAAGCAATTGCGCATTTCCTTCTTTAGCTAGTAATACGAGATAAAAAGGTATAATTAATATCGTTTTATTGCTCATTTCAATAGTCCAAATATAGAATGCTGTATTTTAAATATTTTATTTGACAGGATTGCAAGATTTATTTTGGAAGTTCAATGCCCTTCAATTTTCTAAATAAAGTTAAAGCATAGGAGTCGGTCATGCCTGCAACAAATTCACAAACTCTTAAAATTCTTGAATATAAATCACTTTTTTCATATTGTAAAAATTGAGCAGGTAACAGACAGATTATCTTTTCGGAGTAGGGGCGTTTTTTGCGTAAATCTTTTCCGTGAATGTGAAAATCATTTACTGCTGTGATAAATAAGTCGAGTAGTTCTGCTACTATGGTAAAACCGGCAGCTTCAATTTCTAAAACCTGTTTGCTCTGGTATATTTTTTTTCGAGATATAGTATGAAGTTCGTTAAGGGGTTCTCCAATTTCATTTGCAAGTATATCAATGAGCGATTGGTCAAATTTCCCATTACAAATATCTTCTTCTTTTTCAAGAAACAATTTTGTACAGGCGTTGATTAACGTGTTGATGGCTTTTGCGCGTAGGTAGGATATTTTTTCTCTTTTATCTGTTACCAAGTTATAGCGTGTGACATCAAAATCTTTTCCAACTACTGCTTTTAATAATTCTTCGCCTGTTCTGAAGTCAATCAGACCAATTCGAATGCCATCTTCAAAATCGATGATGCGGTAACAGATATCATCGGCAGCTTCTACCAAATAGGCGAGGGGATGACGATTGAAAGAATAATCTGTCAACCGATCGATTTCTAAATGAGTAAAAAGTCGATTAAAAATTTCCGCTTCCGACTGAAAGTATCCGTATTTTTTTTGAGATACCTTTCCTTTATGGATTGCAGCATGTTCTGCAAGCTTATTGGAACGAGTTGGGTATTTTGTAAAAGCGGCAAGTGTTGTATACGTTAAATTAATATTTCCGCCCGATGCTTCATTGAAATTGGTTAGAATTTTAAATCCATTCGCATTTCCTTCGAAGTTGGTAAGGTCAGCCCATTTATTTTCATCTGCAATGGAGTCACGAAATTGCATTCCCTTTCCATTTGAAAAATAATCACTAATGGAGGATTCTCCCGAGTGACCAAATGGTGGATTTCCAATATCGTGAGCCAAGGCCGCTGTTGCGCAAACAGCACCGAAATCAGATGCGTGTAAATCTGAAAGATTATATTTTGAAATAATTTCTTTTCCTACAATTTTCCCAAGTGAACGCGCCACACAAGAAACTTCTAATGAATGTGTCAATCGTGAATGTACAAAATCACTTTCAGGTAAAGGAATTACCTGTGTTTTATCCTGTAATCGTCGAAATGCAGAAGAAAATACAACACGATCAAAATCCCTTTCAAAATTTGTTCTATCTGGCGTGGAAACGCGTACAGGGTTTATGTCCCCGATGCGTGCTTCAGAAAAAAGTGTATTCCAGTTCAATTTTTACTAATGTTATTGAGATTTATTTTGAATGCTACTTAATTGAAATCATTTTGTTTTTTTTGAACCCTATTTCCATTTCCAAATAGACTGTTGATAAGGGATAAAATAAAGCTAAAAATTAATGCTGCCCAAAAACCTTTTACCCAAAATCCGTCAATGAAATAATCGGCCAATAAGATTATTCCAGCATTGATTACTAATAAAAATAACCCCAACGTAACTAGTGTTACGGGTATGGTTAAAATTATTAAAATAGGTTTTACAACAGTATTTAAAAAAGCAAGTACTACTGCAATTAGAATAGCCGTTGTCAAATTTTCAACATGCACCATATCTTTTGGTAGCAAGTAGGCAGTAAGGATAACTGCTGCTGTAGAAATAATAATACTAATGATAAATTTCATTTTTGAAAAGCTTTGTTAAATAGTCATCGAAGCCATTTTGTTTTTGATTCAAACCTGTGTAATTATTTATTGATAATAATTTTTTGAGTTTTTTTAAGTTCATTTAGTTCTAAAGTTACTATGTAAATTCCATTCGATAGGGAAGTGGTATTTAGCATAATTACATTTTTACCATTTTTGATAGTTTGTTTAGAACTGAGTAATTGTTTGCCAAGCATATCGTAAATGGATATGATGCTGCTGCCATTTGTTCCTGAAGAAAAGAGGTCGAGGAATAAAATATTTTCTGCTGGATTTGGATAAGCATTTAATTCAATAGTTGTTGTCGCTTGTAAATCAGGAACACTAATATTCGGCATTGTTAAGGCATTTAGAGAAAATTGGCCCAATGAAGTAATGTTATTATTTGTACTGAACAACAGATTTGAATTATTCCCATTTAGCGTATAAGTATCAGCAGTGTCTTGGGGTGTTGCCCAAGTGTTACCATCATTATTTGCTTGACGTTTATACAAATAATAGCTATTTGGTGTAGTGATGGTAAGTGTAGGCAATCCACTAAATGAAATACTGCTAAGTGGACTGAATACGGTATCAGTTCCGTAATTATTTACGACCCAGTATTTATTTACCATCGGATATGGATTTGCATTTTGATCGGGATTGTAATTTAATTTAGAAACCCAAACATCACCATTCGGATAAGTAGCGCTAGGTATTGAAGGGAAAGTCATTTCTAAATCAGTTCCAACAAAATTATTTATTCCTCCTCCAGTTATAGTTAATTTACTGCTGTTGCCTCCTGCAAAAGGTCCTGTAGAAACAACTCGTGTGCTACCAGAAGAAAGGGAAGCGTGTCGCACACCAACTTTATCCAAAACAATTCCATTTGGCTCATTAAATTGATAATAGGCAATTAGGTTGCTGTCGGTTGCTGGGGTTTTAGTAAGGTGGCGTGTGGACCTTATCTCATCTTCTGTTAATGTTTTATTCCAAACAGTAACTTCATCAATAAGTCCTTTATAATAACGCCCCCCCCAGCCCTGGTAATTTCCCAAACGACTAGTTGACAAATTAAAATTTACAGTAGGTACTGTAAAGCTGTGGGCAGCACTTTTTCCATTAAGATAGAGTCGAATTTCTGTAGGTGAAACGACCATTGCTACATGTGCCCATTCGCCGTATGGTACAGCTAAACCACTGTCCCACCACCAAGGACCACTTGGCCAATGAAATCCTAAATGATTAGAGCCGGGTAAAAAATTAAATCCTGCGGCTTGACCATCGTACATAAAAATTGGGGAATAATCTGGCTCTATGCTATCCGCTTTTATCCATGCTGAAATTGTTAGCGTATTCGTATTCATTCCAAGTGGTGGAATGGAGATGTAATCATTAAATCCATTTCCCTTCAATTTAGCTGCAAAACCAGGAATGGAATCAGCTACACAGTCGTTTGTTAAAATACTAACCTGAATTGTATCCGTGCTTGTGTTTGCTCCTTGTGTTATAGTTAAAATTGCATTGTAGATTCCCAAAGCAGGGTACATAACTTTTGGATTTCTGATGTTGGTTGCACTTACATAGCTTGCGTTTTGGAAATTCCATTGCCATGTTGCAGCTGTTTGATTGAGAGCCGAAAAGTCATCAAAATAAAAAGTGTCTCTTATACAATTTGATACTAATTTATCAACGGTTGCCTGTGCAATAGGTAATCCAGTTTCATAAAAATCTATTTCCCAAATTCCTCTATTGCCTGCAGTTCGTAATTTACTTTTTTTGTAATAAGGTTTTGTTGTTAGTGGTTTATATTCTAAGGGTAAATTTGAATCATACTCAATCCAATCACTCATCGTATTGTTGATGTAAAAAACTTTTGCAAAGTCTTCTGAAGTAATGTAAACACCTCCATCCGTACCTGCTTGGTGATTGATGACTAAATATTTATAACCGTTGATGGTGGCGGTGGTCATGTTAGTCCATGTTACACCTCCGTCGGTACTTTTAAAAACTTTGTTATTAGATGTATTACTTCTCGATGTGATCCATAAAATATCAGCATTAACAAAACTGACCGAAATGGATAATTTAGTAAGGGAAGTACCCGATGGCAAAGTCAGTATTACCCACGAGCTACCACCATCTATTGTTTTATATAATTTAAGATTGGTAGCTAGGTACATTACAAGTGAATTACTCCTACATATTTCAAATTTTTTGACACGCTGGTGAAAATTATAAACTTGAATATAAGAAACTCCACCGTCTATAGATTTCCACAAACTGCTGTCTTTGCCAATGTAAAGTTGATTAAAACAGGATGGATAAATTTCCATTTCACTTGCATCCCAACCATATCCATCTTCATTTGGATATAAACTAAAAGTAAAATTACTCTTGCTACCATTGAATGTTTTAGGAAGAATGCTGGCCCCGATATCTGAATGTGCTACGTACATATCTCTTCCTACAAATCCAAATCCTGTAGCCGCTTCCCCACCTCCAAGACGAAGTGAGTTTCCGACAGGATAGCCATCATACATTGCCGTGTTTCCATTATGATACCTTCCTCCAGTTAAAAGATCTTCATTCCATCCTTGTCCATAGCCCCAAAAATCTGCAGCGTAAATTCCCTTATTTCTTGCGGAATGATTTGTTGTTGCAGTAAAAAAATCAGTTGAATAATTTAATCCTCCATCGGTAGATATCCAGGCATCGTTTCCAATCATTTTCATCTCTTGTATATCTGGATGAATACCGAAACTTCCCAAGTAACCGCCAAGTGGAGTAAAAGTATTTCCACTATCCATCGATTTGTATGCTGTGGTTGATCCAACAATTACTGCTGCTGGATTGATGGAAGAAACCATAATACTCAAATCGTAATATCCTTGCCCATTACTCATTCCCAATGGACTGCTGCTATTTCCAGTTAAACTATTTTGAATGCCAGTGCAAGTATGTGTCCAACTTGCGCCTGCGTTTGTGCTACGCATAATAACGGGAGCCCCAATTGTACTTCCCATTAAAAGTACGGCATAAATATAATTGGTGTCAGCAGCAGTTACAGTCATTCTAGCTGCTGCTGAGGCGCCAACAATCCAACCATTATTCACCACTGAAAAATTTGAACCACCATCATAAGATTGATAAAATCGAACTAGCGAATCGCCAACTGGTTTTCGTAAAACAAATACAGAGTTATCTCTTAATGGATTTGTTTCGATATCATATATTGTTCCTGAAAATGATGGAATGATGTTGAATGTAAGGCCAGCATCTATTGATTTAAACAGACCATTTCCACCTGCTAAAAGAATAATATTTGGACTAGTAGGGAAAATTGCAATATCATTACAATTTAATCCAGTAATTGAAAAAGTAGTTGTCCAAGTAATTCCGCCATCTACTGTTTTGTAAAGATTATTTCCTGCAGTTGCGTATACAATAGTTTCATTTGTAGGGTCAACAGCAATAGCTTCCATAGTTCCTAGACGATATCCATCTGATATCGAAACCCAGTTTAATCCTTTATCAATTGATTTGAAAATACCACCAGTTTCAGGTGCTGCATATAAAATATCTGGATTTGTTGCTGCTATATCAAAGGCATACAGATTTATTTGCCATGGCATTGCGGGTTGTGCTGGATTGTCCCATGTAGGTGCAAATGTTTCCACTGGACCTATGAGTGACCAACTTCCAATTGAGCTGGTTGAATTAGAATTTCGATTTGACGATTGTACATTCGATTCACCTAATTTAATAACGCTTCCGTCGTCTTGTTGGTTTCGCTGGTTTTCTATTACCCACCTCTTATAATATTGGGTATAAGTATTTTTTTTAAATTGATTGGTTTTATAATATAGCTTGTATGCTTCTTCTATTTGGTTGATGTCCGTTACGCCAGTATAAAATAAATTCATCCATTCTGGCGCATCAATCGAGGGTTCTGGCAAATATTGTGGAGTTGTTTTTTGGGACAACAAAACGGAACAACCAAATACCAAAAACAGAAGTGTAAATTTTATTTTCATCAGTTTAATGATTTAAATATTAATGGAATAAATTTATTTTCAAAGTTAGGGATAAACTAATTACAATTAGGTTTTTACTGTATGTTCTTAATTGCTTCGGCGCATCGTTGTCCGTCCATTGCAGCAGAAACAATTCCCCCCGCATAGCCAGCGCCCTCACCACAAGGAAATAAATTAACGATTTGTGGATGATGTAATTTTTCTTTGTCGCGCGGAATTCTTACGGGAGAGGATGTTCGAGATTCAATTCCTACAATCAAGGCTTCGTTGGAGAGATAACCTTTCATCTTTTTCCCAAAGGCCACAAATCCATCGTTTAATCTTTTACCAATTGCAGCTGGAAGTAGTTCATGCAGCGGTGCTGAAATTACGCCAGGTTGATAGGAACAATTGGGTAGTTTGTTTGATAGTTTTCCATTTACAAAATCTTGAAGTGCTTGCGCAGGTGCTACTTGAGTTTTGCCACCAGCAGTCCAAGCCATTTTTTCTAAATCTTGTTGAAATCGTAATCCAGCTAATGTCCCGAATTTTTTATAGTCGTTTAATTCCTGTGGATCAACTGCAACAACAATTCCGGAGTTTGCATACGGATTATTTCTTTTTGAAGGAGACCATCCGTTGGTCACCACTTGCTCTGGGCCTGTTGCACAGGGGGCAATAATTCCACCTGGACACATGCAGAAAGAATAAACTCCTTTTCCATCTGATTGGTGTACCAAACTGTAAGGTGCAGCAGGTAGAAATGTTCTTTTTGCAGCAAGTTCGTCTAAACTACAGTGATATTGTAAGGAATCAATTAGGGCTTGAGGGTGTTCCACGCGAACACCAACTGCAAATGACTTAGCCTCAATTAAAATTTCTTTTCGTTCAAGCAATTCAAAAATATCACTTGCCGAATGACCTGTTGCCAATAAAATAGTTGATGCATTAAAATATTTTGATTGTCCTTCTTGTTCAGTTAGTACGGTTTTGATTTTTCCGTTTGCAATTTCAAAGTCAAGTACTTTCGTATTAAAATGAATTTCTCCTCCAGAAGCAAGAATATTTTCTCGCATTTTTATAATAATCTGTGGTAATTTATTTGTTCCTATATGTGGATGTGCATCTACTAAAATTGTTTCGTCAGCTCCATGTGCAACAAATAATTCTAGTATGCGATTGATGTCTCCTCGTTTGCCTGATCTCGTAAATAATTTTCCATCTGAATAAGTTCCTGCACCACCTTCTCCAAAGCAATAGTTAGAATTTGGATTTACAACATGCGATTTATGAATTGCAGCAATGTCTCGTCTGCGGTTTCGAACATCTTTCCCTCGTTCTAAAATAATTGGTTTTAATCCAAGTTCAATTAGTCGCAATGCAGCAAAAATGCCAGCAGGACCACAACCAATAATTAGAACTGAGTTTTTCTTGCTTACATCTCGAGTTTCCCATTTGTAATTTGTGGATGGCATGGGTTCATCTACAAAAACTTCTAGCTGAACGTGAATTTTAATATTTCTTCCTCTTGCATCAATTGAGCGTTTACTTATTTTAAATCCACACAATTGTTCTTCGTAAATATTTAATTCTTCACATAATCGCATTCGCATTGCTGGTACGTCAAACGCCTGTTCAGGTGTAAGCGATAGATTTAGCGTGTGTATCATTTTGTATTAGCCCTCGAAAGTGAAGGAAATTAAAAATACTTTGGAACGCAAATTATCAATAGTAGATGACAAAACACTTGGATTAGGGTCGCGAATTAGCATATTTTTTATACCCATAGATGTCTTTAGTTCAATTCCAAATTTAAAATAGGGTAGAAAAAAGTCAACACCGGCTCCTGCTTCAATTGCCCAATCGTTTTTTGCTAATTTTACTACCTGAAGTGCTAGCGGAATACCTCCATTATTTACGTCTTTTTGTGAAGCTAAATCAAGTGTATACTTCCCCCCACCAAGCATATACGCAGCAAAATTTCCGAATCGCTTTGAACGTATTTTAAAATTTAGAGGGAAGTTCAAAAATGTAGATTCCACTTTTTTTATAATATCAAATGTATCAACGCCTGCAAAGTGATATTCCAAATTTCGTTGTCCGAAAGCTATGTCAGGTAGAAAACGAAGTGTAGCATATTGGTGCAAGCGCATTTCGGATACAATGCCAAGATTAAATCCGGTGGAAGGCGATGAAAGAATAGTTTTGAGTGAATCACCTGCAATAGCTGACCAATTATTTACCGTAGTAATTGAAAAATTAGTTTTATTGATACCTAGAAAAAAACCGAAATTTAATTTATGACCATAATAATCTTCGCGGTTTTGGGATTTGTTACTACTGCTCTGTCCTGCTAGGCAGCATGTAAAAAGAGATAATAGTAGTACTAGATTAAATTTTTTAATTGACATTAGACTATTGTTAACGATTGGCATAAAAATTTATTGCGATTGTAGCTCCTGTTTCTTCCCTGTGTATATTGAGGCGATGCCAAAGCTTAAAGGTTGCCAGGAGGTTTGTGAAAAACCGGTTTTTTTTAAAATTTCAACAAAGCGCTCTCCATCAGGAAATGCCATAACAGATTCAGGTAAATAGGAGTAAGCACGACTATCCTTTGAAAAAATACGTCCAATGGCTGGCGTTATATTTTTAAAATAAAAATTATAAAACTGTTTGATGGGGAATTTTTTGGGATGAGAGAATTCAAGTACTACTAATGTTCCTCCAGGCTTTAAAACGCGAAACATTCCAGCCATTCCTTTCTCTAGCGTTTCGAAATTCCGCACCCCAAATCCGACTGTAATTGCATCAAACGTATTGTCAACAAAAGAAAGATTTTCTGAGTCTCCAGTTTTTAATTCTATGATTTGATCAAGCCCTGTTTTTTTTATTTTTTCACGACCAATTGCCAGCATCCCTTCAGAAATATCAACACCAATAATTTTCGTTGGACATAAAATTCTATTTGCTTCAATTGCAAAATCGCCTGTACCAGTTGCGACATCCAAAATTATTTTTGGGTTGGATGGGATTAGCAGCTGTACTGATTTCCGTCTCCATCTTTTATGAATACCTAGGGAAAGTAACTGGTTGAGAAAGTCATACTTTGGCGCAATTTTGTCGAACATTTCTGCAACTTGTTCTTTTTTGCCAATTGAGTTGGGGTAAGGTTTGACGGTTGTTGCCATTTGTGCAAAGGTAAAAATGATTTACTGCTTTAGGCGAAATTTGTATAAACAAATAGGCTGCTTATAATCAGTTGAATAACAAAAGCATATTGTCAGAAGGAGCTGTTATTTTATAACAGAAATCTTTACGCTTTGTGAAAAAGTATAACCCTGCATAATGCAAATATAATTTCCAATTGCAAGGTTCAACGCTGAAGCATTTATTTCTAAAATATGCTTCCCAGTTTCTTGATTTCCGTCGACAAGAATTGCAGCTTCTTTTCCAAAAAGATCATATAAAACAATTTTTACAGCTGAATTTTGTTTCATGTTGTAGGAAAGTATTGTGCTTATGTTAAATGGATTTGGAACATTTTGTTGCAGTGTAAAGTAAGGATTGTCAAGTTCTAAATTTCCTAAATTTTGTGGACAAATTCGGTAAATTAATCCTGCAGTAGTATAACCACCTTTCATTGCGTAAACACATCCTTCGGCGCCTTGTTTTAGTGTGGTAAGTCCTCCAACAAGATCCTGCCATGGTACGCGAGTAAGCATCGTATCATAGGCGGGTGCGTTGCCTAAAGTTAGATCATAAATTTTTCCGTAGTCATTATCTGCTACCAAAAGATGGTTGTCAAATTCGGGCATAACTTGGCTGCTGTAATAAAGTATGCCTGTTAGCGATGGTAATGGTGATCCCCAAACTTCAAGTGGTAATACATCATTTTGAAGATTGCAAGGAACTGTTGTGGAACCGTTCATAAATCGTCCTTCACAGTTGGCCCAGCCATAATTAGCCCCTTTATGTATTACATCCACCTCATCCCAAGCATTCAACCCGTTCTCCGCGACGTACATGGTGTCACTTACAGGGCTAAAACAGAAGTCGAATGGATTGCGAAGCCCATAACTCCAAATAATATCAGAGTTGCCTGTCAATGGATTTCCATCATCATAATAAGGATTATCGGTAGGTATATTGGCTCCAATAGTCCCAACTGCATGTACATTGTAGTTTGGGTTACCAATACTTATTGGATCCTTACCTATACGAAGTACTTTACCAAATGATCTATTGAGTTTGTTTGCGTAATTAAGTGTTGGATTTGTTTGTTGGTAGGCAATATCTCCGATGGTGAAATAAATAAGAGCGGGCTCAGACGGGCGAAAATGGAGGTTTCCACCTACGTGATTCCCAGGAATGTTGAATGAAGTAATATCAAAGTCAAAAATTATTTGGGGATTTGTTCCAACGTTATTCACCTCGGTAAGTCGAGCAATTCTTATGCGCTCACTGCCATTTAGAAAATGGTTATAATAAACATATACAAAATGATTGTTTACGAAATCGGGATCACATGTAATTCCCAGCAGCCCACGTTCAAAATCTGAATTCACAGAGTCGGATAAATCGTAAAAATTGGAAATAAAAACCCCTGCAACAGTGAACACTTTTATTGTAGCAGAGCCCGTTGTTGCTGGAGTGGAACCATTTCCTTTTTGTGTGATAAAAATACGCCCCTCACCAGAAAAATCAAATGCAACTGGGTATTGAAGCCCTGTACATATATTAGTTGTTGTATAGACCTGAGCATTTATGGTTGCAGTTATTAGCAACAATATTGTTGTTAATACAAAACGGGTGATTTTCATGTCTATAATTTTAATTTCAGACGAAGATAAATAAATAGTTTTGCACAACCTCTGTTTTCCTTTTGCATTTTACATAATTTAAACATTCCTTTATTTAAATTCGCAGTATGAATCGTAGTAGTTCAGTGGTTTTTCTCTCTTTAGGAACAAATATTGGAATTAAATCCAATAATTTAGAGCAGGCAATTGAACAACTAAAAAAAATACCCCAAACAATCGTTTTGCAAGTTTCAAAATTTTATAAAACTGCCGCTTGGGGTAAAACAGACCAACCCGATTTTTTGAATGCTGTTCTTTCAATTCAAACTTTTTTAGACCCTGAAGTTTTGTTAACTAAGTTTGTTGCTATAGAATTAAATATGGGTCGAGTTAGATCATTTCATTGGGGACCGCGACTAATTGATATAGATATTTTGTTTTATGGAAATCTTATTTTCAAAAGTGAGCTACTTACTATTCCTCATCCAGAATTGCAAAATCGCAAGTTCGTACTTGTACCTTTGAATGAAATTGCCCCCCAGCTTATGCATCCTGTTTTGAAAAAAACCATTGCTCAATTAATTAATAGTTGTCCCGATCAATTAGAAATAGTAGATCAAAATAAATTGATACAAGAATGAATGTTAACTACCGACATATTGCAATTGAAGGAAATATTGGTGCTGGAAAAACGACATTGGCAAAAAAATTGTCAGAAAGATTAAACGCAAGATTTGTACCCGAGCATTTTGAAGACAATTCTTTTCTTTCTCCCTTTTATAAAGATCCGATACGGTATGGTTTTATACTTGAACTTTCCTTTTTAGAGGACCGCTTTAGACAAATGAAAGAAGCCTATAGTAAGGACGAGATTTTTGTATCTGATTATCTTTGGGAGAAATCTCTTGTGTTTGCTAAGGTTAACCTCAAAGGGGAAGAATTAAGACTTTTTGAACGAATTTATAATGTCATGGCTGAAGCTATGCCGGTTCCTGATCTTGTTATTTATTTGCACCGGGGACCAGACCGATTATTAGGACAAATAAGTCGTCGTGGTCGTGATTTCGAAAGTAAGATTCCAGCCGACTACCTAACAAAAGTGAGTGCAGGATACCGTGATCTTTTTGCTTCTGAAAATAGGATGCCTGTGCTTTGGATGAGTAATGATTATGGGCCAGATGCATTGGCTTCTGAGGTTTTTAATTTATTAGATAAAAGGTACTCAATGGGCTTACAACTTATTCCATAAACATAGTTTTATGCCATTGAATTGAGGAAAATGCATTGAAATTAAGATTTTTCTTTTTTTTTTTGATAAATTGTTTACTTTTACATCCGTACCATATATACGAAAATCCTAAACAAAATGATGAAACATTTAAAAAATATTGGACTTGGAATAGTTATTATAATAACTATTGGTTTTTATTCATGTACTGGACTTGGTAAAATGTTTAAAAAAGAAGCTACTGTTAAATATTCTGTAGCCCCAAATCCACTTGAAGCTCATAATGATAGTGTTTCAGTTTCTATCACTGTCAACTATCCTGAAAAATATTTTGGGAAAAAAGTGCTTTTAACTGTTACCCCACAGTGTGGTACTCATCAATTTAAACCTGTTACGCTACTTGGAGAAAAGGCAATAGGTACTGGTTCAAAAATCTATAAAAAAACAGGTGGATCTTATACATATACTGATAAAGTAGCATACACAACAGATATGTTGGATGCTGAACTTAAATTAAATGCAGTAGGCGTTGTTAAAAAGAAGACTAAGGAGATGCCAGCACGTATGATTGGTAATGGAACAGTCATAACACCTTATCTTGTAAAGTATGATGACAAAGCAATTTTTGGAAAAGATGCTTTTGTAAAGACCGTTGAGAAAAAGATTGAAGGTCAAACACATTTCGTAATCAGCAGCACTACTTATAGTCCTAAGAAAGATGTTAAAGGTGATGATATGAAAGCCGCAATGGATTTTATGAAAGCGCACCACGCTAATCCAAATATGGAGTTGAAAGGAATGTCTGTTTCTGCTTATGCTTCTCCAGATGGCGAGTCGGAAGGAAATACAAAATTAGCCGCTGACCGTTTTACCAAAACACAGAAAGATATTCAGGCTATTTGTAAGGATAAAAAAACTGGGTATGAAGCAGCAACTAAAGATGAATTTTATCAAAAGGAAACAATTGCTGAAGATTGGGACGGGTTTCAAGCTGCTGTTTCAAAATCCTCAATTAAGGACAAGGATTTAATTCTACGTGTTTTGTCAACTTACCCTGATGGCGCTAAACGTGAGCAAGAAATAAAAAATATGTCAGCAACTTACGAAGAGCTTGCAAAAGATATTTTACCACAACTGCGTCGTGCTGTTGTAACAGTAAATGCAATTCAACACAATCGTACAGATGCTCGAATTCTTGAGTTAGCAAAATCAACAGCTGATAGTCTTTCCTTAGAAGAAATTCTTTATGCTGGTACCCTAACAAATGACATCAATGAGAAATTAAACTTCTACAAAGCGTCTGAAAAAATGTATGCTTCTGATTGGAGAACATCGAACAATGTTGGAGGTATTTATTTGATGCAAAATAAACTTCAAGATGCTAAAGCGGCATTCAATAGAGCAGCTGGTGCTTCTGCTAACAATCCTATTATTATGAATAACCAAGCGATTGTAATGCGTTGGGAAGGTGATAGAAAATCTGCAAAAGCACAATTAGATATGTCAAAATCTGCAGGCCCTGAAGTAATGTATAACCTTGGAATAATTGCAATTCAAGATGGTGTTTATGCTGATGCAGTTTCAAACTTTGGTGGTAGCGCTTCTTTCAATGCAGCATTGGCAAAGGTTCTTTCTGGCGATCTTGACGGAGCTGTATCAACAATTGATAAAAGTTCTGAAAAAGAAGACGCACTTTCTTACTATCTAAAAGCTGTTATTGCTGCACGTAAAGGGAATAAAGAAGGTGTAGTAAGTAATTTAAAAACAGCTATCGGTAAAGACCCATCTTTAAAGCAAAAAGCTAAAACAGATGTTGAATTCTTGAAATCTCGTGAGGAAATCGATTTTAAGTCAACAGTTAATTAATAAGCTATATTAAATTAAAAAAAAGTCCTTCGTTTTACGAGGGGCTTTTTTTATGTCTTTTAATGATTTTATGGTTCTAAAATTAATGCAATTTATTTAGGTTGCATTTTATTCAGAATATCCCATGTAACAAGGCCCATACTCACTGCAATGTTTAGTGAATGTTTCATTCCATATTGTGGTATTTCAATTACGTCATTGCATTGTTGAATTACTTCCTCTCGAACGCCTTCCACTTCATTTCCAAAAATTAAAACTATTTTTTCATTTTTAGCTGGAATGAAATCTACTAGAGAAATACTTTTGTCTGCTTGTTCGAGCGCATAAATTTTCCAGTTTTCTTTTCTTAATTCAATGATTGCCTCCAGCGTTGATTCAAAATGTTTCCATCTCACAGTTTCAGTAGCACCTAATGCTGTCTTCTGAATTTCACGATGTGGTGGGATAGGGCTGAAGCCACATAAATAAATTGCTTCCAACAGAAATGCATCAGCGGTTCTAAAAATGGAACCTACATTATTCATGCTTCTTACATCGTCCAATAAAATAATAATTGGCGTTTTGATTGCCTTTTGAAATTCATCAACCGATTTACGATCCAATTCCTCATTACGAAGCTTGCGCATGGTACTCTGTGTTATAAGGTGAATCGATTCTGCTGTTTTAATTAATAGTTCCGCTAAGTAAATTTTAGTAAAAAACCCATAAAATAGGAATAGGGCTGTCCTTCAAAAGTATTGAAATTTCTACTATTTCTATTAAAAAAATAAATGACTTAACTAAATTTAAGGAGTATTTTTGTTTCTTATGGCAAAGGTTAAAGTTGTTGTGAATGGCGTTGTAGAAACGCCACTCATGAAACAATTCAATTCAATAAAAGCGAGGTATCCTGATGCGATGTTGTTGTTTCGTGTGGGTGATTTTTATGAGACATTTGGAACGGATGCCATCAAAGCCTCTGCTGTATTAGGAATTGTTTTGACAAAACGGGCTAACGGAGCAGCGGCTTATATTGAACTTGCTGGTTTTCCTCATCATTCCCTGGATACTTATTTGCCGAAATTGGTTCGTGCTGGGATGCGAGTTGCAATTTGTGATCAAATGGAAGATCCAAAGTTGACGAAAACGATTGTAAAACGAGATGTGACAGAATTGGTAACACCTGGTGTTTCTTTTAGTGATAAAGTTTTAGACCATCGCTCCAATAATTTTCTTGCAGCTGTATTTATCAACGGTAGAAGTTGTGGTGTTTCTTTTCTTGATGTTTCAACGGGAGAATTCTTAGCTGCACAAGGAGATATTGTTTACGTAGAAAAATTATTGCAAAATTTCAGACCAAGTGAAGTTTTATTTCAAAAATCAAGAAAAAAAGAATTTCTTGAAAATTTTGGCGATAAATTTTATATTTTCGGATTAGATGATTGGATTTTTACAGAAGAATTTTCGACTGAAAAATTAATAAAACATTTCAACACAAATTCATTAAAAGGATTTGGCGTGGATGGATTAGCAGAAGGTACTATTGCTGCTGGAGCTGTTTTGCATTATTTGTCGGAAACGAACCATGAACGTGTGCAGCATATTTCTGCGCTTTCAAGAATAGAAGAGGATAAATATGTTTGGTTAGACCGGTTTACAATTCGAAATTTAGAATTATTCGGTTCTGCAAATGAAAATGCAAGAACACTAACCGATGTCATTGATCGCACCGTTTCACCGATGGGTGCGCGACTTTTAAAACGTTGGTTGGCATTGCCATTAAAAGATATTGCTCCGATCAATGAGCGGCTGGATGGTGTGCAAGCTTTACTAGATAGAAGTGAATTGCGAGACGCACTTATTGAACTTATTAAACCTATTGGTGATTTAGAACGCTTGGTTGCAAAGGCAGCAGCCGGACGAATTAATCCTCGCGAGTTGATGGTACTGCGTCGCGCTCTTGATGCAATTGAGCCTATTCAAACTTTGTGCCTCTCATCAGGAAACATTCAACTTGAAAAAATTGCAGCTGTATTAGATTCTTGTTCAATTATTCGTGATCGAATTGCAAAGGATCTTCATCCTGAGCCACCAATGTTGGTTCATAAAGGAAGTGTGATTGCTGACGGCGTTGACCTTGATTTAGATGAGTTGCGCCATTTAGCATTTTCGGGTAAAGATTATTTGCTAAAGTTGCAACATAGAGAAAGTGAAAGCACAAAAATTCCTTCCTTGAAAGTTGCATTCAATAATGTTTTCGGATATTATTTGGAAGTTTCAAATGCGCATAAGGATAAAGTTCCATTGGAATGGATTCGCAAACAAACCTTGGTTAACGCAGAACGATACATTACTCCAGAATTAAAAACCTACGAAGAAAAAATACTTGGAGCAGAAGAAAAAATTTTGGCAATCGAGCAGAGACTTTTTGCCGAGCTTGTCCTTTCATTAGGAGAATGGATTGTTCCCATACAACGAAATGCTGCAATACTTGGAAAATTAGATTGCTTGATTGGTTTTGCGAAACTTGCTGAACAACAAAATTACGTTCGTCCGCATATCAACGACTCTTATATTCTTGATATAAAAAATGGACGACATCCGGTAATTGAACAAATGTTGCCAGCTGGTGAAAGCTACATCGCCAATGACATTTATTTGGATCCCGATGCACAGCAACTATTGATGATTACTGGACCGAACATGGCAGGGAAATCGGCATTGCTTCGACAGACGGCATTAATCGTTTTACTTGCTCAAATGGGTTCTTTCGTACCGGCAACACATGCACAAATAGGATTGGTTGATAAAATTTTTACACGCGTTGGTGCATCTGATAACATCTCTTCTGGCGAATCTACTTTTATGGTAGAGATGAATGAAACAGCTAGTATTTTAAATAATTTATCGAAACGGAGTTTGGTTTTATTAGATGAAATTGGGCGAGGTACCAGCACCTATGATGGAATATCAATTGCTTGGTCTATAGCAGAGTTTATTCATGAGCAGCAGGATGCTCGCGCTAAAACTTTATTTGCAACGCACTATCATGAATTGAACGACATGGCTGATCGTTTTCCGAGGATTAGAAATTTTAATGTGAGTGTAAAAGAGGTAGGAAATAAAGTTATTTTTTTACGTAAACTAATTGCAGGTGGTAGTGAACATAGTTTCGGCATCCATGTTGCAAAAATGGCTGGCATGCCCAGAAAAGTTTTAGAGCGAGCAAAAGAAGTATTAATTCAACTTGAAAAATCGCACAGTGGCTCTGAATTAATGAATGATGCCGCTAAGCGAACAGTATTTAAAAAAGAAGAAGATTTACAATTGAGTTTTTTCCAGTTAGATGATCCCGTTTTAGAAAATATTAGGGAGGAATTGATAAAAGTGGATATTAACACCTTAACACCTGTTGAGGCCTTGATGAAGTTGAATGAAATTAAGAAGATGATCGGTGGAAAGTGAAAATAGTTTAGCCAATTGACTCGTTGAGTTTTTCATTTTATTAAAAAAAGAATGTAAAGTGCTGTTAAACAGTGGTTTTGGGTAATTTACAGTCACTAAATTTATTTCAAATGAAATTTTGCAGATTGCGATTGGAAAACTACTTTTGTAACCCTTAAAGAATAGGTCTGTTTTTTGGCATATTAGGTAATTGTTCTTTGTATTGAATAGAAATAAGCGAAAGTAGCTCAGTTGGTAGAGCGTAACCTTGCCAAGGTTAAGGTCGCCGGTTCGAGACCGGTCTTTCGCTCTAAAGCCTCTCTTTAAGAGGCTTTTTTTTGTTCTGTGAATGTTTTTGTTTGCTCTGTTGTGCAGACTATGCTTGGGTGGTGGAACTGGTAGACACGCCGGACTTAAAATCCTGTGGGCCAAAAGCCCGTGCCGGTTCGATTCCGGTCCCGAGTACAAAATCAGAGTGAGAAACAGAGCGAGAGCGAAGTTTCGAACTCTGATTTTTCTTCATTCTCATTCTGTTTCTCACTTTTAAATTATAGAAATGTTCGAATTCTTTATGCTATGATTAAAAACCTTTCATAGCGAACAGAAGAATTTCAAGTTTCTGAAAATCATCCAAAAAGTTCGATAATTCCAACCCAAAGGGTATAAAATCAGATTGAGAAACAGAGCGAGAGCCATTATACCCTTATCTTGAAGTTCTTTTAATGCTTCAAGGGATTGTGCTAATTTTTCGCTAGGCGTTGCCATTAATTAGATTGTATTTCGCTTCGTATTTAAATTAGGTTATTATTCAAATTCACGACAAATATTTTAATATTGTCTGAAAATAATGAGTTGACAGAAACCAAAAAATAATAAAAAAAATAAAACTACCTTAATAGTCGGTAATGGCTTCGGGTCGAATTCATCAGAATCCTAAGTGTTTGAAAGTCATCTATAAAGTTCGATAAATCCAACCCGCTGGATACATCTATAAAAGGCCTCTGATTTATCAGGGGCTTTTTTTATTAAAAACGCAATATATTTAAGGGTGGTTGAGAGTTGCGAGAACCTGCATACTTTTCTGTGCACTGGGAAATTGCAATTCCTGGAGGAAAGTTGTCGCTGCTTGCCTTTGATTAAAAGGAAAGGCGTAAAACTTGGGATTGCAAAAAATCCCCAAACGTAGCACGTTGAGCGATGTAAATAAACGTAGAACATTTAACTTATCTATCATGGGTTATTCATCAGAACAAAAAAATTGCGCAGATTAGCATATTGATATGACTTGCAAAAAAAAGGGTAATTATTTTCTTAAAAAAAAATAACGCCTCTTTCGAAAGCGTTATTTTAAAAACAATATTAATTATTTAATGACTAATTTAGTCACCTCCCCACATACCCCCACCACCTTGTGATAGTCCTGCAATAGTAATTTTTACTGATAATCTTGATCCATACAGTTCACATGAAATGGTTTGTTTACCATTATCGTAAATACTTTTGGAATCGCTAGATTGGTTATCATCCTTTTTGAATCCTGTAAATTTCTTTTCAATTGCATCTTTTATATTTTTCTCTTTTCCTTTTCCTTTTCCGGAAATTTGAATAATATATTCAAAACCATCGCATGTTGCAACGCCTCCAATTTGTTCTAAATCATAAGGACTAGAACTCATAATAACATTGAAAGAAAGAGTAGCATCTTTTGACAACTTCTCATCAATAATTGCTGTTTGTTCTTTCTCATAATTAGAGTATGAATCTATTGCCTTTTTGTATTTAGCAAAAGCATCATAAGCGTTACCGCCAAACGCAAGGCCCTCTGGTGTTACAACATTAATACGATTAACAATTACATCGATATTAAAGAAATCAGACTCAACGCTTTCATTTTTTGCATTTTTAGATGACATATATGATTTTACATCTTCAGAATAGTTGTCAAATTGAGGATTAACTACATATTTTCCTTGGTTATCAATGAATCCGATCTTTTGTGTGGCTTTCACCATTGCAAGTTTACCATTGAATGGGAAAGCTTCGTCGAACTGTGGGGTAATAACAATCTTGCCATCTTTATCGATGTATGCATATTTATCACCTGACTCTACTGCAGCAAGATCACTTCCTAAAAATGGATATGCATCTGTAAATTGTGGATTAATAACTATTTTACCCGTATTGTCGCACCAACCCCATTTACCATCTTGCTTAAAAAGGAAAATAGTACCATCTGCTTTGATGTCACCATACTGGGGGTTAATTAAATACTTGCCTGTTTCATCAATAACACCATATTTACTACTTGCAGAAACAACAGCATGACCTTCCACAAAATCCTTCGCTTTGTCAAACTGGTAGCTTACAATAATTTTCCCATCTACATCAATATATCCCCATTTACCTTCACTGTTTTTTACCGCACATTTGCCATTAGAATATGCGCCAGTTTCAGAAAATTGAGGATTGATTTTTACTTTTCCTTCCTTGTCAACAAAACCCCACTTAGCGCCAATCGAATCTGAAACACTAAAAGAAGCCATTCCACCTTTGAAAATCTTAACAGAGTCACAATCTTGAAGAGTAATTTTAATTTCCCCTTTTTCGTTTATAGCTGTTGGAGCTGAGTTTTCAGAAACAACCCAAGCCAAGCCTTCACTGAAAACGGTTGCACTTTTATAATTAGCAGGAATAACAAATTTACCATCTTCGGAAATAAATCCCCAAAGTGGCTTGTCTCCGTTTGATTTGACAAGAGCTAAGCCTTCTCTGAAGAGAGATGCTTCGGAGAACTGCGGATTTATAACAATTTTACCATCCTGATCAATGTATTGAAAATCCTTTCCAACTTTTACTGGAATTAATTTAAAGTCAGATGAAGTGCCTTCTCCATTGCATGAAGCAAGAGCTAATACCGCGACAATTAAAGCATAAGAAATGAGTGCGTTTTTCATAGAGTGTTTGTTAAGTTACTTATTAGTTAAAATAAAGCTAATTTGCAATTTTAATAAAAAAATTATTACAATCCAAGATAAATTATAAAAAAGCTCTTTCATGCTAAGAAATTGGCCTCATTTTAGTAGTTTGAATTTACAACAACGTCACTACTTTAAGTAAAAGTTTAAAGGGATGAAAATTCTTTACTTTAGATTGTATTGACGTTGACTGATCTTTGTACTAAAATAAAAACTTCATTGCTGAAAAACAAGTTGTAAAAATAATTGAATTAGCGCTTCTCCAACAACACCACATTTTCTACATGATGAGTTTGTGGAAACATGTCAACCGGTTGCACTTTTACTATTTTGTATTTTTCATCTAAAATAGCGAGGTCTCTGGCTTGCGATGCTGGATTACAACTTACATAAACAATTTTGGAGGCGCCAGAGCGTGCCATACACCGAACAACATCTTCGTGCATTCCTACTCTTGGTGGATCAGTGATGATTACATCTGGTTGACCATGATTTGCAATAAAAGCATCGTTGAAAATATCTTTCATATCTGCCGCAAAAAATTCGGCGTTGTCAATCTTATTCAGTTTAGCATTTTCCTTTGCATCTTCTATTGCAGCAGCAATCATTTCAATTCCAATAACTTTTTTTGCATACTTTGAAATAAATAAAGCAATTGTTCCAGTTCCAGTGTACAAGTCATAAACATTTTCTGTCCCATTTAGATTAGCAAATTCTCTTGTTACTTTATATAATTCATATGCTTGTGTCGAATTTGTTTGGTAAAATGATTTAGGACCAATTTTAAACTGAAGGTTTTCCATCGACTCAAAAATATAATCTCTTCCTTTAACAACATTTACTTTTAGATCATGAAATGTATCGTTACCTTTAGGATTGATAAAATAAATGAGTGATGTAATTTGAGGGAAATTTTCTGCAATTGCATTCATTAGTTCTTCTCGAGCATCAGTCTGATCTTTGAAAAATTGAAGAATAACCATTATCTCCCCGGTAGAGGAAGTCCGTATGGTAAGTGTTCGTAAAAAACCAGCTTGTACCTTGATATCGAAAAAAACGTAATTGTTAGCTCGAGCAAATTCTCTTACAAAGCTTCTAATCTTTTCTGATATTTCTCCCTGCAAGTGACATTCTGAAATGTCTAATACTTTATCGAAAGTGCCCGGTATGTGAAACCCTAATGCATTGCGGTCTATGAATTCTTCCCCACCCTCAATTTCTTCATTTGTTAACCATTTTTTATTCGAAAAACTAAAATCAAGTCGATTTCGGTAGTTGAAAATTTCCTTTGATCCAATAATAGGATTGATTGCTGGAAATTCAACTTTCGCTATGCGAGTTAAGGAATCAAAAACTTGTTGTTGTTTGTAATGCAATTGCCAAGTGTATTCCATGTGTTGCCATTTACAACCACCACAAACACCGAAATGTAAACATTTCGGGAGTGTTCGTTTTTCGGAATATTTATGAAATTTAATAGCTTTGCCTTCAAAGAATTTTTTTTGTTTTTTAGTTATCTGAATATCTGCAACATCACCCGGAACTGCGTTGCCAATGAAAATAACGCGTGTTGCTACTCGAGCTATTGCTTTTCCTTCAGCCGCGGCTGCAGTAATTTCAATATTTTCAAATATTGGATGATTTTTTTTCTTCATTTCGGTTACGAAGGTATGAATTGATAATTCCGAAAATTGCAGATTGTTAAAATTAATAATTAATGAATTTGAATTATCATGAATTCCAGTTAAGCTTTGCATTAGGTTTTCGTACATTTGTAATTAATTAGAGATAGATAAAATTGCATTTATTATTTTAGACGTGATTGAAAAAACAAGCATTAGCGAAGAAGTAATGTTTTTGGAGTCTCGCTATGGGGCCCATAACTATCATCCGCTTCCGGTTGTGCTTTCCCTTGGTGAAGGAGTTTTTGTTTGGGATGTTGAAGGGAAAAAATATTTCGATTTTCTTGCGGCTTATTCTGCTGTCAACCAGGGACATCGTCATCCAAAAATCATTGCTGCATTAATTAAACAAGCTTCAAAAATTACGTTGACCTCAAGAGCTTTTTACAACGACTCATTGGGGAATTACGAAAAGTACATCACGCAGTATTTTGGGTATGATAAAGTGCTGCCAATGAATACTGGGGTAGAGGCCGTTGAAACTGCTGTCAAACTTGCACGTCGTTGGGCCTATTCTGTAAAGGGGATTGCCGAAAACCAAGCTAAGATAGTTTGGGTTGAAAATAATTTTCATGGCCGTACACTTTCTTCTATTTCTGCCTCTACTGATCCCACAAGTTATGGAGGTTTTGGACCATTTCTGCCTGGGTATGTTATCATTCCATTTAACGATTTAGATGCACTTGAACATGCTCTAATTGATCCGAATGTTTGTGCTTTTATTTTTGAACCCATTCAAGGTGAAGGCGGAGTTATTGTGCCTTATGTTGGATATTTAAATGGCGTACGGAAACTCTGTACTAGAAATAATGTGTTGATGGTTGCTGATGAAATTCAGACTGGCTTAGGACGTACAGGAAAAATACTTGCTTGTGATCATGAAAATGTCCGTCCTGATGTTTTAATACTAGGAAAAGCATTGTCCGGTGGTGTTTTACCTGTTTCAGCTGTTTTAGCAGATGATGAAATTATGTTAACCATTAATCCTGGTGAGCATGGTTCTACTTATGGAGGGAATCCATTGGCTTGTCAAGTTGCAGTTGCCGCACTTGCAGTTTTAAAAGACGAGGCCTTAGCTGAAAATGCTGAGCGAATGGGGGAAATATTTCGTGAAAAATTAAAATTAATTAATTCTCCACGAATTGCAGTAGTACGTGGTAAAGGATTGTTTAATGCAATTGTAATTAAATCATTGAATGGAATTTCAGCTTGGGACATTTGTATAAAAATGATGGAGAATGGTTTGTTGGCAAAGCCAACTCAGGAAAATATTATACGTTTTGCACCGCCACTTGTTATTAACGAAGAGCAAATTTTGAAAGCTGCAAGCATTGTTAAAGAATCAATTCTTTACTTTGACGCAAGGTAAAAAGCATAATATTATTTTAGCTTAAATTTAGTATGGAAACGAATAAAAATCACGATGTATTTCTTGGTCATCGTTTGGGATTAATTTTTTTTATTATTGCTTTAGTATTGGTTGGTATAAATGCACTGCTCTTACATTTGAACGAAATTTATTTTCCCAAAATATTTGTTTTAGGACTAGCGTTTGGCATTGTTTCTCCCATTTTATTTATTTTTCCAGGAACTGCTTTAGAAAAAATTCCAAAAGGTCGAGACTGGTATATTTTACTTTGGAAACAATCACCTTTTTTACATCGTGCCATGTGGATTACTTGGACAATTATATCAATTTTATTTGCTGTGTTCGTGCTAATGGGTCTTGAGCCCGAGTTTTGATTTTGTGAATTAAAGTTCAGCAAATACTAATGCTGCTGCTTCTTCTCCTGTCAAACTTCCTAAAGCAATTCCCATTCCTCCCATACGAACTGCACAATAAATATTTTTTTGTATTTTCTTAACTATGGGATCTTTATTTGTACCTATTCCCATGGTGCCTGCCCATCGTTGTTCGATGGAGTAGTTCATTCCTGGTAAAATCATTTCTCGCAATAATTCCTCTAATTTACTTTGTATCAATGTAGTTACGTTTTGTTCAGTTGTATGCTCTGTTTCGAAGGAGAGGTTTCTTCCGCCTCCAATTAAAACACGATCTTCAACATTTCTGAAATAAAAATACCCTCTGTCAAAGTGAAAATTTCCTTTTATCTTCAATAATGGAATTTGGGAAGTAATCAGTACTTGGCCTCTTGCAGGTTCGACATCTTCACTAGGTAAAAGTTGCTTTGCAAACCCATTGGTACAAATTAACATCCTTCCTGCTTGAAAAACATAACCGTTTTTAGTTTGCAATTTTATTTTATCGTTTTCATTTTCAAATGAGGTGACATGCAGTCCGTTCAAGATTTTTATACCAGCCAGTTTTGCTTTATCTATTAAAGCTTCCATCATCATGCCACTGTCAATTTGCCCTTCCGCAGAGCAGGAAATTAAATGTTTGGTATTGTTAAGTCCTAACTTAGCTATTGAAGCATCAGCATTTTTGTAGATTTCTTTTATGCCAATCCGCTTGTTTAATTCAAAATTAAAATCAGTTATTTTATCGGCACATTCTTCATAATTAATAACGTTATCGAAAACTTCATATCCTCCGTACGCATTATAGTGCATTCCAGCATCACCAATTCTTTCTCTTAGTCGTTTTAATCCATTGTATCGTTTTTCAACAAGAGCAAAAACTTCCTCTTCCTCTCTTTTTTTAAGGTCATCAATTAACTCAGAGATACTGCCAATGCAAGCGAAACCTGCATTTTTAGTACTTGCACCAGATGGTAGCGCGCCACTTTCGACAATCAGTATATTTATTTTTGGTGATTTTTCTTTTAGCGAAAGAGCTGCGCTTAAACCCACAATTCCACTGCCAACAATAACTACATCAATGTTAGTGAAATATTGTTTTTGCTCCCAAAAGCTTAATTCAAAACGCATCAATTTAATATAGTCTTATTACTTTGTAAAGATATTATCTTATTTTATCGCTAGACCAACTTGATATTATTTCAGTTAATTAAATACTCAATATTTTTCATATTTAAATGGCATTTTCGTTAAATCTACACTTTGGCCTGAATAGTGAATATGTTTTCTTAATTATTTTCCTATAAATAACGAAAAATGATAATTTTCTACGATATTTGCTTCCATTTAAAATCCATTTTTAATTTATGAAAGGACTTAACCTTTCGATTGTTTCGAGAAATTTTATTTTTTTAATTTTATTGACTTTTTTGCCAGTTGTTTCTGTGTTTTCTCAGGCTATTGTGCCGCGTGGTTTTTATGAATTTGTATTTGGTGGACAGGTCACAGAATTTGATGACAAGAAACAAAGAGATGTACCACTTCCTGGTTGCTCAGTTAATTTATATAAAGGTTCTACTTTAGTCGCTACTTCGCCTACAGGTTCGAATGGAAAATTTAAACTGAAAATCCCACCCGATGAGGATTTTATGCTTACGATAGCAAAGTTTGGCTACGTCACAAAAAAAATAGCAATAAATACCATTAGCGTACCTGGTGGCCGATTTGAATATGAGGTTGATATTGATCTTTTCAAGGTATTTCCAGGATTGGATTATTCAGTGTTAAATCAACCAATTGGAAGAATAATTTATAATGCTACACTCAGCCCAGCACCAAATTTTGATTATGATAAAGCTTTTACTGCTAGAATTCAGGCACAGCTTTCAAAATTAAAGGACCTTGCACGGTTTGCACGAGAAAAAATGCGTTTATACCAGGCAGCTATTGATGCAGGAGATCTTCTCTTTAATGAAAAGGATTGGGTTTCTGCAAAAGCCAAATATATGGAGGCTTTAGTGCTTCTTCCTGATGAGGCCTACCCGAAGAATCAACTGGCTATTTGTGAAGTAAAAATAGCTGAAAGTGGAGCAGAAAAAAAGAAGTTTGATGATGCGATGGCAGCTGGTGAAGCAATGTTTACAGCAGCCAACTATTCGGGTGCTAAAATGAAATTTAAAGAAGCTGCAGGATTACGACCGGTGGATCCCTTGCCACCAAAGCGAATAAAAGCATGTGAAGATGCAATTGCAGGTGCAGACAAGGAACGCATGTATACGGATGCGATAAAATCAGCCGATCAAAAATTTACATCAAAGGATTATTCTGGTGCAAAAGATTTGTATAAAGCGGCTGAGGTAATTAAACCAAAAGAACAATATCCGAAGGACCGTATAAAGGAATGTGATATTTTATTAGGAGTTGCTACACTAAATAAAAAGTACACTGATGCGATTGCTGATGCTGACGCGAAATTTAATGCTAAAGATTATACCAATGCTCGCATAAAATATGTTGAGGCCTCAGTAATTAAATCTATTGAACAATACCCAAAGGATAGAATTAAAGCTTGTGATGATGCAATGGGTGCTGCTGGAATAAATAAAAAATATGCTGATCTCATTTCGGAAGCTGATAAAAAGTTTGTTGTAAAAGATTTTAATGGAGCTAAAGCCAAGTACAACGAGGCATTGGGTGTAAAACCGACAGAACAATATCCTAAAGAGCGCATAAAAGCCTGCGATGATGAATTAGCAAAAGACGTAAAAAACAAAGCTTACAATGATTTAATTGTAGCTGCGGATACCAAATTTGCTTTGAAGGATTATGTAACAGCGCGTGCTAAATATGTTGAAGCATCAGCACTTAAACCGACAGAGCAATATCCAAAAGATCGAATCAAAGCTTGCGACGATGGACTTGCAGGAGCAGCTAAAGAAAAATTATATGCAGATGCAATTAAAGAGGGCGATATTAAATTCTCATTAAAAGAATATGCAGCTGCTCGTTCAAAATATTCAGATGCATCCGGTATCAAACCATCAGAGCAGTATCCAAAAGATAGGATGAAGGCCTGTGATGATGCGCTTGGTTCTGCAGCAAAAGATAAATTGTATGCAGATGCTATTAAAGATGCTGATATAAAATTTACAGCCAAGGATTTTACAAATGCTAAATCGAAATATGTTGAGGCTTCTGGCTTAAAGCCAACTGAGCCATATCCAAAAGCCCAAATTATAAAGTGTGATGCAGCAATTGGTGCTGCAGGGGTAGAAAAACAGTATATCGATTTAATTAAATCAGCAGACTTGAAATTTGCAACAAAAGATTTCACAGGGGCAAAAGGAATTTATCAAGAAGCTGTTGTTGTTAAACCGTCAGAAAGATATCCTAAGGACCAAATTATTAAGTGTGATGTAGGCATTGCTGCCGAAGGGAAAGATAAAGCTTATGCAGATGTGTTGAAAGATGCAGATGCGAAATTTACTGCGCGTGATTATTCAAATGCAAGATCGAAGTATGTGGAGGCATCGCTTCTAAAAGCATTGGAACAATATCCGAAGGATCGAATAAAGTTGTGTGATGAAGCAATGGGTGCAGCAGCAAAAGATAAAAAATATGCTGATGTGATTGTTGATGCTGACAAAAAGTTTGTTGCAAAAGATTTTAATGGAGCTAAAGCCAAGTACACAGAAGCGTCTGGCATGAAACCAGTAGAGCAATACCCTAAAGATCGCATCAAGGCTTGTGATGATGAATTAGCGAAAGATGTAAAAAATAAAGCATACAATGATTTAATTGTATCAGCGGATACAAAATTTGCTGTAAGTGAATGGCAGAAGGCGAAGGATACTTATATACAGGCATCCACACTCAAACCAACGGAGCAATACCCGAAAGATCGAATCAAAGCTTGCGACGATGGACTTGCAGGAGCAGCTAAAGAAAAATTATATGCTGATGCAATTAAAGAGGGCGATATTAAATTCTTATTAAAAGAATATGCAGCTGCTCGTTCAAAATATTCAGATGCATCTAACATCAAACCAACTGAGCAGTATCCAAAAGATAGGATGAAGGCTTGTGATGATGCTCTTGGTAATGCGGCAAAAGATAAAATGTATGCTGACGCCATTAAAGATGCTGATATCAAATTCACAGCCAAGGATTTTACAAATGCGAAATCGAAATACGTAGAGGCTTCTGGCTTAAAGCCAAATGAGCCATATCCCCAAGCTCAAATTGTAAAATGCGATGCTGGAATTGGTGCTGCAGGGAAAGAAAAGCAGTATGTTGATTTAATTAAATCAGCGGACTTGAAATTTGCAACAAAAGATTTCACAGGCGCAAAAGGACTTTACCAAGAAGCTGTTGTTGTGAAACCAGCGGAAAAATATCCTAAGGACCAAATTATTAAGTGTGATGTAGGAATTGTTGCTGAAGGGAAAGATAAAGCTTATGCAGATTTGTTGAAGGATGCAGATGCGAAATTTACTGCGCGCGATTATTCAAATGCAAGATCGAAGTATGTTGAAGCATCGGGTCTAAAATCTTTGGAACAATATCCGAAAGATCGAATAAAGATGTGTGATGATGCCATGGGTGCAGCAGCAAAAGATAAAAAATATGCTGAAGTAATTGAAGATGCAGACAAAAAGTTTGTTGCGAAAGATTATAATGGAGCAAAAGGAAAATACACTGAGGCATCTGGTATCAAACCGACGGAGCAATATCCGAAAGACCGTATTAAGGCCTGTGATGATGAATTAGCGAAAGATGTAAAAAATAAAGCCTACAATGATATAATTGTAGCTGCAGATGCAAAATTTGCTTTGAAGGACTACACATCAGCGCGTGCTAAATATGTTGAAGCATCAACACTCAAACCAACGGAACAATATCCGAAAGATCGAATAAAAGCTTGTGACGATGCAATTGCGGGTGCTGCGAATGACAAATTGTATGCAGATGCAATAAAAGATGCAGACACTAAATTCACATTAAAGGAATATGCAATTGCGAGAACAAAATATTCGGAAGCCGCTGGTTTAAAACCAACGGAGCAATATCCGAAAGATCGCATGAAGGCCTGTGATGATGCTTTAGGTGCTGCCGCAAAAGATAAAATGTATGCAGACGCAATTAAAGAGGGTGACACTAAATTTTCTTTAAAAGATTTTGCAACAGCTCGTGGTAAGTATACTGAAGCATCTGGCATCAAACCAACGGAGCAGTATCCAAAAGATCGGATGAAGGCCTGTGATGATGCTTTAGGTGCTGCTGCAAAAGAAAAATTGTATACGGATGCAATTGCTGCTGCAGACTCAAAATTTGCTGCAAGCGATTGGCTTGTTGCAAAAACAAAATATTCTGAAGCTTCTATTCTAAAGCCGACAGAACAATATCCGAAAGATCAAATTGTAAAGTGCGATGCAGGAATTGCCGCTGCAGGGAAAGAAAAACAATACTCAGATTTGATAAAATCAGCGGATTCAAAATTTGCCACTAAGGATTTTTCAGGAGCAAAATCTGTTTACCAAGAGGCTTCAGCTGTAAAGTCGGTAGAAAAATATCCTAAAGATCAAATTAAAGCTTGCGATGACGCAATGGCTGGTGCATTAAAAGACAAAGCTTAT
>Ga0049081_10000034_pt1 | contig 49453 bp, 55 predicted proteins | sample GreLakmeER78MSRF_FD_66717 | JGI IMG/M metagenome (GOLD analysis project Ga0049081, IMG submission 66717) | Freshwater lentic microbial communities from great Laurentian Lakes, MI, USA - Great Lakes metaG ER78MSRF | ecosystem: Environmental > Aquatic > Freshwater > Lake | place: Great Lakes...
AGAAGCATCTGATACAAAATATGAAACCATACATCTTTATTCATGTTCCAAAGACTGGCGGAACTTCTATATCGCACGCTCTAAACTTGTATGGACACTGTTGTCATGAACCAATTTCAAAGTATCCGAGATATTTAACTGAGAAGGTTTTTACCTTTGCGTTTGTTAGAAATCCGTTTGATAGAATTTTAAGCGCATACAACTATCTGCGGGGCGGTTATGGCAACAATGGCGACACGAGTTGGGCACAATCTAATTTATCATGCTTTACTGATTTTAACGATTTTGTGAGGGAATTTGAAACAAACAAAAAGTTACAATCCTATATTCACTTTAGGTCAGTATTTAGCTTTATCGATCGACCAATAGACTTTATTGGCCGTTACGAAAATATTGTTAGTGATTTTGACGTTGTATGCAATAAAATTGAATTATATGACGGCCGGCTTGAGCATAGAAATAAGAGTTCACACAAACACTACTCAGCATATTATGACGAGCAATCTGTGAGTATTATAGAGAAGCTGTTTTCTATAGAATTAGAAGAGTTTCAATATACGTTTGAACGTCTCTAATAATTTTGTGTACAAACCCTGAAAAATGGTGTATTATACATCATGACACCACGACTTGGCCTAGTTTGTATTAGTGAAAGACTAACTCAGCAAAAACTCACCGCAAAAACGATGACTCGAAAGCAGTTTTGCTCATTGGGACGCACTGCTGGGTTACAAGTTCTTTCTCAGCGAATCTTACATAATTCTCAGCATCTACTGCGCACGTTACAAGCATGCAATGAATCGGGTGCTCGGCACTACCGCGTAAGCAGTTCACTTTTCCCACTGATTACCGACCACACTCTCGAACTCAAATATTCTGATATACACGAATTTGACGCTATTGTAGCAAACTTAAAGGCAGCGGGTGACTATTCTAGGGCACATGACATTACACTAAGCTCCCATCCAGACCAGTTTAATGTCTTATCGAGTTATAGGCCAGACGTAGTAGACAAAACTATTCGAGAACTGGATCACCAGTCGTATGCGCTTGATATGATGGGTTGTAAGCAGGACTATACGTCACCAATGTGTCTGCATCTAAATAAAACACCCGACTTTAAACAAGAGACAGTCGAAGAATATGTCAGTCGCTTTCTCACAAACCTTGCACGCTGTAGCGATGGCGTTCGTGCCCGTCTTGTATTAGAAAATGAAGACAAAGCATATTGGAACTGCGAAAACCTGTACACTCATTTTGCTGGTCATCTCCCACTAGTCTATGATAACCTTCATGACATGTGCAATCCGTCATGCGATCCAGGGCAAAGTGTTGACCGTTTTCGCAAAAGTTGGGGAAAATATGTTCCAGTGTTTCATTGGAGCGAAGGTATTGGCAGCAAACGCAGTCACACAGACTATGTCACCCACCTTCCACACATGGTCGATCTCAACAGGGACGTCACATGGGAAGTCGAATTAAAGGCAAAAGACAATGCAATTGCTCATATTTTGAGCACATATTTTGCATCCTAAGACTATTTTTCTCTATACCAGGTATACGTCCGGCAACTATTTTCACTTTCTCGAAAATAAAGGTGTACATTTGCCGCGGTTTATGATAGAATAACTATGTAAGCCAACCACAAAATATGAAAAACATGAAATCGCTAGATGTCGCAGCCCAAGTTCAGTTCCTCTTTTATGATGGAAATACCCCTATCGGTCAACTCGTCGACGGTCGCGAGGTCGTTCTGACTAAAGCCCAAGTTAAAGCCATTATGGCCAAGATTCTCGGCTAAACTTGGTCCAAAGTATTTTCGCCTTTGATGTAAAAAGGCATATACAAATTTTGATAGAATAACCGCATAAACAACCACTGCAAAATATGAAAAACATGACTGAAGACAATCACGACTTATTTGAATCCTATCTTGACCAAGAATTCGGCGCATCCTTCCGGACTGAAGGTACCGAAGGTGTTCACAATTTGGAACAGCTTTGCGAGGGAATTGGTTATGGTGAAGGCCAATTTGTTGGTCGACATTACATTGCTAATTTCCTCGCGGATAATCCCGGTGCAGTTGAACTGCTGGTTGAGTTTATTCGTGACGGTGTTTGCGATCAATACAATACTGAATGGCGGGAATCGCTCAATCTCGAAGATTATCGTAATGACGACGAGGATGAGGACGAGATGAATGAGTTTACCGTCGAAGAAGATGAGATGGTCTTCTCAGCATAAAGAAAGTTTAAAAACATGAAAAAGAATAAGACAGTTACCTTTGATTACAGCCCAATAGCACTTCGTGCGTTAACTCGCCACAAGTGTGCCCCCGCTACTGTCTATTTTAAAGACCGCAAAAAAGAAGCTGCTAAGAAAGCCTGCCGATAATACTATGAAAATCATAAATGACATAGCCGTTTTTGGCGATCCTCTTCAGAACGCAGTGGATCAAATGGATAATTGCCTTCGTAAAGGAGCCCACAAAGCTGCCTTAATGGCAGATCATCACCTAGGTTACTCGGTACCTGTCGGTGGAGTCGTTGCGTATGAGGGATATATTTCACCAAGCGCAGTCGGGTTCGATATTTCATGCGGCAACAAGGCCGTGCTCACTGATGCTACCTTATCGGACGTGAAGGGTGATATCTCACGCATCATGGATGAGGTTGTTGCCAATATCTCGTTTGGTGTAGGTCGCGTCAACAAGACTAAGGTCGATCATTCCCTTTTTGATGCTTCAGAGTGGGATGACATTGAGATGTTGTCGCCTCTTAAAGATATGGCTCGATCGCAACTTGGTACCGTAGGAAGCGGTAACCATTATGTCGACATCTTCGTTGACGAGGCAGAGCGAGTATGGATCGGGGTTCACTTCGGATCACGCGGTCTTGGCCACAAAATTGCCTCGCATTACATCAAGGCTGGTGGTGGGACTGACGGAATCCTTGTGGATCCAGTGTTGCTTGACGTAAATACTGATCTTGGCAGTGAATATATCGCTGCAATGCAACTTGCCGGAGATTATGCCTATGCCGGTCGCGATTGGGTATGCTCTGAGGTTGCTCGTATCCTTGGTGGAAACATAATCGACGAAGTTCATAACCATCACAACTATGCTTGGCAAGAACAACATGATGGCGTTGACTTGTGGGTCGTTCGTAAAGGGGCGACTCCTGCTTGGCCAGACCAACGTGGATTTGTCGGTGGTACCATGGGCGAAAATAGTGTCATCTTAAAAGGCATGCAAAGCGACCTATCACGTGATTCACTCTATTCGACCGTACACGGCGCCGGTCGAGTGATGTCACGCACTGAGGCTGCCGGTAAATCTAAGTGGAAAGGTGGCCAAAAAGTCCGCATCAGCGGAGGTAAAGTTTCGCAAAGTATGATGGACGAATGGTTAACCGAGGCATGTGTTGAGTTACGTGGAGGAGGATGCGACGAAAGTCCTCACGCTTATAAGCGCCTTACCGAGGTATTGGCCGCTCAAGGAGACACTATACAAGTCTTGCATCAGTTAACTCCATTAGGCGTTGCTATGGCAGGAGCCGATGTCTATGACCCGTATAAAGACTAAACTATTTTTACCAAAGTGAAAATAAAGGTGTACATTTGCTGCGGTTTATGATAGAATAGCTATGTAAGCAATAGCAACCACAAAATATGGACAACACTGAATTACTACAAGCGCTAGAAAATTTATATGCAGTACTCGACACAAAAACTGAAAACGGCCTATCGGTAAATCAGAAGTTACCGCAAGAGATTTTTGATCTCTTCTATGGTCCAGCCATGGCTGCTCGGATTGCGATTGCAAAATTTAAGATCTAAATAACAACACCACTAAACTATGCAAACTATTGATACTCCAAAACTGTACAAAACAGCCGTTAAGCTTATATCATATGACGAACTGACTAAAAAGTGTAATGCACTTATTGATAGCAACAAAAAACGCGTTACATTTTCAATCTTTACTGATGCTGGCACTACAAATGGTGTTTGGATGGTAAAGTCTCCAGACATCCAATCAACCAAACCGGTTATTGAAGGAAATGTAGTGTTCCATTCTAATTATTGGCGCATCACGGAGTATACTGATGAAGAAACGGTGTATTCTAAATTCTTTACAAACCCAACATGGAAGGACATTATCAATGCCGCAAATGATATGCTGGTGCACACATGCAACTATGAATTGTTTCTCGAGGGACTTACACTAGAAAACAGTACTGTTGGTGGTCGCCAACTGATTCGTTTTGACTTTGGTTCTTAATAAATATAACCAGTTATGTTAGAAGAAGAAGTATTTGATTTTGGATTTACTGCTGTAGCTGAGGACGAACTTGAAGTAGTTCGTGCAGCAAATGCGAAGGGTGATGAGGTGATTGAACTTCAAGCTCGTCTTGATTCTTTGTATAAATCAATTTTGCCACTCGTCGCAAATTTAAAGAAAAACCCAGAGAAGGATTACATTTATTGGCCAAATCGGCTTGATAAGGTAAAGTCCTTTGAAGGAATTATCTCTAAAATATATAATGGAGCATGAGCGAGAGCGCAATAAAAGACGCAATTGTTGTACTTATGAAGTGGTCTGATGGATCACATGCCTGCTTTTTTGAAAATGACTCGGTTGCCATTGATGAATATATACAGCAAAAAAACCGCAAAAATCGTGGTTTAAATTTAGAGTGTAAAGTAAAAAAATATTTAAAGAGTGAATACGACAAATTAAAATGGTCGAGTTTAGACCTATAGCAATTGAAGAGGCATATCATTTTGATATGCCTTTTTGTATAAATACTATTAGTGAATGCATTTATATTATGTTTAATAACAAATAATAAAAATATATGGAAACATTAATCACACTATTTAAGGACCAATCATGGTTTACAATTGTTACCGCAGCCATAGCTCTCGCCAGCGCAATTGCTGCTGCGACACCAACTCCAGCTCCAGGAACATTTCTAGCCAAGCTCTATTCGATTGTTGACTTACTCGCGCTTAACATTGGCAAGGCTAAGGACAAGGGACTTTAATGAATGCTTTGCTACTTGCAATCTCAGCAGCATGTAATGCATATGCTGCATGGGTGCAGTGGCAAAGAGAAACTGAAATAGATCGAATTGAAGATGAAATTGATAAACTTGCTGCTATTGGTGACGCTGCTTCAAAGTTGCGCATTGAACGACTCGCTCAACGCAAAAAAAGAAAGCGTGAACAATTCGGCGCTCTATGACCCGGTAACAATAACGTTGTTGCCAGATACTCAATATAATTTTGTAGAGGGATCAATTACTGGTCGTGGACAAAAGTTTCATAGTGACTGGTCATATCGTCGCGCGATAGTTATAGGAAACTCCAATAATTAAGACATATGTCATACGCAAACGTTGGTAAAGTTTGGACTGTAGAGTCATTTAGAGAATATCTAAAGGGAGTTAAGCGCCCTGCATATGTGAAGAGTGTTACGATACACCACACTGGAGCTCCATCCCTAGCACAGCGGCCAAACGGTTTCCTGGCTCAACATATACTAAACATAAAGTCGTACTATATGTCACTTGGCTGGAATCGTGGGCCGCATCTTTTTACTGATGACGATCAGATTTTTGGTATGACCCCGTTGAATGTCCCTGGCATACACGCAGTTTCATTTAATCGCAGTTCTATAGGCATTGAAGTATTGGGTGAATATGACACTGAAGATCCATGTAGTGGTCGCGGTTTGGCATGCATGAAAAATGCAGCTGCAACAGCAAAAGCTCTCTTCGAGTGGCTTGATATTCCCGCCAATGAAAACACTCTAAAGTTTCATCGCGATGACCCAAAGACGAACAAAACTTGTCCAGGTAAAAAAGTTAAAAAGGATTGGTTTATTTCGTTGATGCAATCAAATACAGCTACGACTCCAGCACCACATTCTATCACAAGCACTGAAGTTCCAGTTATAGAGTACGTAATAAAGCAAAAAGGTTATACCCTATCAGCAGCAACAAAGTTACTAAAGACTCATAAAGAAATAACTACGTTTGACGGCGTATGGATTGAAAGTGCGCGCTACGACCCAACCCTTCAATTTACGTTGGCAGCAACTACTGAACTAGACGCTGACGTACAACCTATAAATAAAGTATAATATGTCAAAGACTTCACAGTTAAACGAATTAACAACAGCGCCCACCGGTCCAGCCGAAACAGATTTAGTACAAATTGTTGATGTTAGCGATAACACTACAATGACTGGCGGCGCCGGCACAAATAAAAAAATTACATTAGGTAATTTGGCGACTGGCTTAATTACATTTGGCGGGGTGCAAGGTAATATCCCGGTTGCCGCCGCGGATCAATACTATGCTGGAACCAAGACTTGGAAAAAGTTAGATAAGGCTGCAGTCGGTCTTAGCGCGGTTACAAACGAGAGTAAACAAACAATGTTCACCAACCCAATATTTACTGGGTTAGTAAATTTGCCAATTACAACTTCGATTGGAAACGTTTCTAGCGATGAATTGGCTCATTTGAATAGTGTTACTAGTCCTATTCAAACACAGTTAGACTCAAAACAACCATTGATTACTGGCGCGGCAATAACTATAGCTACAAATCTATTAACGGCGAATGCAGTTTTAGTGTCAACTGCTAGTGGCAATGTTGCAGCGTCATCAATAACTGCGGCTGAACTAGGTTACTTGGATACCGTAACTAGTAATATTCAAACACAGTTAGACTCGTTTAGATATTCGGCTTTTCCAGTTTCCACATCTACACTAACTTTAGGACTTATACATGTCAATAAATATATTCAATGCAGTCATGTCACACAAACTAATGTTACTATTAATTCTCAAACAGCAGTTAATTGGTCAATAGATTCTATTGTCTATTTTAGACGACTGTCTGGCGCCGGTCCAATTTATATAACTACAAGCCCCGAAGTTATAGTGAATGGCAAGTCTTTTGCGCCGACTGTTTTAGAGAATCAAAATTTTGCTCTAAAAAGAGTAGGTTTAAATACCTGGGATCTAATTTAAATATATGCAAACTCATAACATACAAGACGACCCATTGGTAGAGATTGCGCGTGCAATGCTTGAAGGCAGCACTCATAAGTTTGGTGATACTGTGCCAGCATCTAGTATTAATTCCGACAACTTAGTATATGAAATTGACAAGCTTGACCACAGGCAGGGCAACTTTAGTCAATACCTTGATCCTACTGAAGGTGGTGGTGGCGGTACAGCAGATATGTTTATTGACAAACAATGGGAGAAATTCTATAAAGCAAACGACTTGCGTTCTACTGTATTTGGTTATATGCTTGATCTATTTACTCCTAAGAGCAAGACCTTATTAGCCTTTGCAAAGCGTATGAGTGAATGGCCTCCATTTAAAAATACTCCGGAAAAATATGATTTGATTGATGAGGTAAAGGAAACATACACCCATGTAGGAGTTGTTCGTACAACAGAAAGCTATCGACTAATTGTTGACGAAGCAGCCTATAAGGCATTGCCGCAGGACACAATTGGTAATACATCATATGACTATAGTTTTCATGCTGGCGAAGGAGTCATTGACAGTTTTCTTATGGCAATTGGCAACAGCGAAAGCGATGTAAAAAGTAAACTTAAAAAAGGACTAAGCAAAGTTAAGGCCGAATATATCGGCAATGCAATGGAACTCAAGTATGCGCAAAAACGCGCGGTGGGTCGTTAATATGAATTCTATAAACATACAAGATGATTCACTGGTAAAGGTTGCTCGAGTCATTCTTGAGTCGCCACAATTAGATGAGGGCTTTAAGGAGGTATTATTTGCATTATTTTCGCTTGGAGCGAGTATGTATGAAGTTGACTATGTAATGGATCTATTGGATAAGCAACGTGTTCCAGTTACTCAACAAGTTGACCTCGTACAACAATTGCAGCATCAGGTTAAAGATGCTAAATTTACCTCTACCGCAAAAAAAGTTATAGGTAAATTACAGCAACAGGAGGTTGGTGCAAGTAGTAAATCTCAGGTGCTAAAGCAGGCGCGGTCTCATATACTACCAAACGAGGTATTTGGTAGAAATATAGAAAATGAAAAAAATGATCGCTTTATGACTCCATATCGTGATGACGTGGGTCTATGGACTGTTGGAGTTGGCCATTTGATAGGAAATGGCTCTGATGCCGCAAAAGCAGCATGGGTAAAAGATAGAGTTGCGTCTAACAAATCTACGACTCTATCTCGTGCCGAGGCGCTGCAAATGTTTGATGCCGACGTCGAAAAACATTATAAGCGGGCAAATATACTGTTTAAGGGCGTATGGGATGGCCTATCTTTACCGCTAAAAGTAGCACTAGTTGATATATCATATCGAGGAGATCTTGATAAAGTTGGGGCAAAGGATTTTGACTTTGTAACATCTATAAAAAAGGGAATGTTTAAAACTGCGGCAAAACAATACCTAGACCACTCTGAATATAAAAAACGCTCATCTATAAAAACTGATGGAGTAGTTAAGCGCATGCAAGCCAATGCTAATCTTATAGCAAATGGTTAGCGGTGTAAAAATAATAGATTTCGTCTGATATAGAAAATTATAACCCCAACACATAACATTATGTCTACAGCAAAAAAGGAAAGAAAGAAAAGAGTATCTACACCAAAATCTGATTTCGTAACCGAGGACTCAACTATTGAGTCCTCGATTGCTTTAAATTTCTGCTTTAATTTTAAGATTAAAAAGCCGTTTCACTTTAATGAGGCTCATAAGTCTTTTTATGATACTATAAAAGCTGAAGACACAAACATGGTATTTGTTGATGGTCCAGCCGGGAGCGCTAAGAGTTATATTGCTGTACTTGCTGCACTTGAACTTTTTAAAGATAAAAAGATTAAGCATATAAACTATATACGCAGCGTAATTGAAAGTGCCTCTCGCAGCATAGGAGCCTTGCCTGGAGAGGTTGATGATAAGTTTTTGCCATACGCAATGCCATGCCTTGAAAAGATTCGTGAGATTACTGACGAGAGTACCTGTCTGCAACTTCGCAACGCAAATGTCGTGAGTGCGACTCCAGTAAATTTTGTTCGCGGCCTTACGTTTAATGACAGTATTGTAATTGTCGACGAGGCTCAAAACTTAACTCGCAGTGAACTTGTTACAATACTAACTCGATTTGGAAAAAATACCAAATATGTAATATGCGGAGATCTTAAGCAGTCAGACATTGGCAAACTCTCAGGTTATTCGGACGTATACTCTCGATTTAATACCGAAAGTGCAATAAGAAACAATATTCACGCCTTTAAGTTTGGTGATAGTGAAATTGTGCGTAGCAAAATATTGCGTTATATTGTACAGGTTCTAGAGGCATAAAAAAAATAAACTTTTTTCACTTTTATTTGGGTTTTCTATGTTTTTCCATATAGATAATCTATGGTATATAGAAAACCCAATAGAAGAGGAGTATAAATACTGGTCAATCTTAATATTGCCCAACGGTTCCGGAACGGATGATCTAGTATCTGTTAAGGTGGATTAGACATTTATCCAAACTATAACGTCCGGGCTAAAAACGATTTGCTAAAGTATCGTTTATTGCCACTTATAAACTTTTCGGCTCGATTATCGAGAATATAGGTGGTGCTATAATCGTCGGCATTTCGCGTGCTACGCCCAGCACTTTGTTCAAGCACAGCAGCTGTTTCGCCAAAGTACACGTCTTTTTGAAATTTATAGCGGCGACTCCATAATTGGCTGCTTACATTTGGAAAGCTTAGCTTAAATATAATATTAAATCGTGCAAGCTCGTCGCTCAAGTCGATGCCGGTGTATAGCGAGGGCCCGCACAATACAGCATCATGCGGCAATTCTTTTAATCGCTTTAACAAGTCGAGTTTTTCACTTGTCCCGCTGTAAGTGTATAAACGATTAGCGTGTCGTGAGCTGACAAGCAGGGTATTCATAATTAGGTTGGTTGTTGTATGAATAACGCCGCGTTCGCTGCTATGGGAATCAAGCAATCGATCAATTTTCTTTATAGCAGCATCAACGCTGGCGCGACCATTGCCGTATGACATGTTGCTTGTCGCGCAGCAAACAATTGGACTTTTAAGTGGGTCCCAGTCGCTTTGTATATCAATTATATGTGTTGTGGCTGGGTTTAAGTTCCACCGCTGTATTAGCAATTCAGGCTGCAGCGTCGCGCTCATGTATATTCGCACGTTTGCATGACGACGAAAATGTTTATGAAACAGGTTATAGTCAGAAAGATTATGATATGAGCGATCGCCGCCATCACCGTTACATGCAACAAGATTTTTAAGGCCGTGCACTTCAATCATGTTTGTATAGTCTTCAACTTTACAATGTTGGTCTTTAATGTCGTCAGCGAGTACAAATAGCGCACGAGCTTCACGAGGTAGTTTAGCACTATATTGTTTTAATGCTTCAGGCGATAGGTTGAGTGGCAAGTATTTTGCGGTGATTGCTGATTTTACTTCATACACCGAGTTTAGTAACTTTGTGTAGGCTTCATAAACACGTTTGAGTGCGTCATGATGCACGGCCGGTAGTGCGCCTTCAGCATGCCCTAAAGCGTGTTTTAATGCCGTTTGCAGCTCCTTTGTGGAGACGGTAAAATTAAAACCTAAATTGCCTAATGCGCCTATTATGCTTTCAACACGATTAACGATTTTCTCGTTGAGACGACATGCAAAATGATTTTCGATAATATCAGGTATTTTATGAGCCTCATCGCATATAACAACATCGCGTCGATTAAATGGCGGGCTTTTATACATTTTGGGCAATACATAATTCATTTGAATTAGCCAATAGGAATAATTCATTAGGACTCGATCACTTTGTCGAGCCTTGTCCCACCGTGTTAAATAGCCACAACTCGCGGCGCAAGGCATTGAAGCTATTGCTTCTCTGTTGCTTAGGCCCAAATTGCGGCAAACGCCTAATGAGAATTTTTCGCCATTTACGTCACATGTGTATGTGTCAATGCCCGAAATACTCATAACATCAGAATGATGTGTTGAGAATTTTCCCGTGCAGTCAGTTTCATATTGTTGCTGCAAACTTTTTTCACTCGTCAAAATATACGACTTTTGCCCATTCGCCTTAAGCAGGCGAGAAATTTCAAGCGCAATAAGACTTTTGCCGGTGCCAGTTGGGGCCTGAATAAAAATGTCGCGTTTACCATTTTCAATAGCCACGCGTATTTCCTCGAGCGCCTCCTTTTGTGCATTACGTAATTCCATTATGCTAATATTGTATCAAGAATGCGATTTGATGTAAATAAGAAAAATTATTTTTTATAATATGGTAAAAAGTTGTGTACATTTGTCGCGGTTTATGATATAATTACCCTGTAAGCAACAATATGACACACCTCGAAACATTAAAGACGGACCTTGAACTTCTTGTAAAAAGTCGTGAAAAGTTGAAAGATGGCACCTCTGGTTTTTTTATCAAACGTGAAGGCTATAGTGTCGACGCAGTCATTCATTCCTATGACAAGATTATTCTTTCCATAGAACTGGAAATTGCTAGCATTGAAGCAAAACCACGTAAAAAAACAAAAGTGAAAACTTTGCCTAATCTATAATATGATACGAATTACATCAAAGCCATGGGCACTGACGCTGATAGGCATCTTTTTTGCGCTTATGTGTGCTGGAGTTTATCTCCAAGTATTGTGGACAGACTGGGCAGTACATGAAATTTTTAAAAAGGACTTTAACAATTTTTTAATTTATGCAGCGCTGCTTGCTGTTGAGGCAGCGGCACCAAAGTCTATGAAGGGCATTACCTTGCTTATTTTAATTTTAATGACTCTTTATATTTTTTTGCTGGCTTAAGTTAACATGCAAACTCCAACTTTTATTGCGCACCTTCGTGGCTATGATGTCTACTATTCAAACGGGTGCTTTACATTGGACCCCCAACCAGACTTAGTGACTCTGCAGTCAATTGTGTCCTATCTTGTGGCCGAGGGGTTTATAAATGTATAAATTCTTATAGTATGAAATTAATCTCTATTTGTTGCCTAGCGTGCTGCTTAACTAGTTGCGTAGTCGAGTATGTTCCCACTAATTATTTGATAACTCCTGGATACTCCAGTCATTATTTTTACTCTCACCGATTAAGACCACATAGTTACTATAAGAGTTATTATCGTCCTTCGCGAGTATGTAATGATATTGATCTTTATCCCACGACACGAACGGTGAAAAGATTCAACTACATTGGTTGGGACGGTTGTATATATTCTTCCGGGCATTAAATACACACTTTATGTTAACATTAGATGATCTTAGAAAGGTTTGTACTGATTCCTATATATTGGAACTATGTTTACCTGTACTCGATGACAGTCGATTTGCGGTGTGCCCGCTAAACCTTCAAGAAAATTCGCATGGCGCATATGAAGGTGGACTTTTACATAATACCGCTGAACTTGTAAGTTATGGAACGCTGATGAGTTCACTCTATACAAACTATAACGCCACTCGTATTAATGTATTAGAGTATATTGTGAGTGCGGTGTGGTATAACTATGGAAAATGTTTTGAATATGAAGTTGTAGATGACTCGTGGTGTAGGGTTGCGTCAGCGTCTAAATTAAACACATCTTGGCGCAGCGCACTTGAGTTTCAAAAACATGTTCAAACTAATGAGTTAGTGGAAACTGACTTTAATATATCTTATACCAATATACTACATAATATACTTTCGCAGGCGACTCAGACTGAGTCTAGCGCAGAGTCAATTCTTCTTTCGTCAGCAATCTCGCTATCACGACAACTATACCCATTCAAAACATATGAGCGCTAAATATCCTGGATACAAATACTTTTTTCTAGACACCGAGACAACTGGACTTGATACTCGCATTCACAATATTTTTCAAATTAGCGGAATATTGACTGATGCAAATTTAAATGTTCTTGAAACAATTGACTACCGGTTTACTCCATTCTTTTCTCTTGATGGCGCGGACCCTCAGGCGCTCGAAAAAACTGGAATGACACTTGAGAGTTTGGCTGCATTACCGTTGTCACCACGCGAAGCCTATACAAACCTTATCTCTATTTTAGAAAAACATTGCGATAGATACAACAAAGCAGATAAACTTCATTTTGTCGCATACAACGCGCGATTTGATGCTGATTTTATTCGAGCATTTTTTGAAAAGAATGGAGACGCCTACTTCGGTAGTTGGTTTTGGAACCCACCAATTTGTGTTATGCAAGCCGCAGCATGGATGACTACTCGAGTCCGGGGTGCCCTCCCAAATTTCAAACTTGGTACACTATGTCAATGTGCTGAACTTGGATGGGACGAGGCAGCTGCGCACGATGCATCTTATGACATCACAAAAACACTTGAACTTTATCGTTACTTGAGACGCGATATTCCACAACTATAATATAACTAATTATGTCTACCCCACCCAACAACAAACACGGTTCATTTGATTTATCTGATACAATGACACTTGTAGCAGGAATATTCCTAATGATCGACTCACTTGATAATACATACGGTCTATTAGGAGGGCTATTCCTCACCCTCGCAGCTTCGTTTAGAATTAATAGAAAATAATATGGATAAATTTGCTATATCTCTAAATAACTTTAAGGACCATATATTGTATGAATGTATCTTACGTGGAAGCGCAGTAGCCGTAAAAGATAAGTTTAAGGATTATTATACGCACAATGGAGAACCAGAGAATTGGAAAGATGATTTTCTTGAAGACGTAAATACTGCTGAACGAGTTGAGTATCGTGGATCAGTATTTTACACACACATGTTTTTAGGCGAGATTGCCTTTATTTTCTATGACGGTCACGTATATTCATTTGATCGATACTTTACTGACTGCGAAGTTTTTCGTGAAATTATCAAGGAAAACTTCTAAAACAGACTATTTTTCTATATACGGGGTATACGTCCGGGGCCTATTTTCACATCTATGAAAATAGTTGTGTACAAGTGATGCATTTCATGCTATAATGACTATGTAAGCCAACTATTACATTATGACTATGACAAACAACGCACGTTCACACAATTATCGCTTCACGACCACAAATGACACTGTGGGTCATGACAAAATTGCTCAACTTCGAAAGGAAATTCGCATTTGGAACCTTGAGGAAAAGATCAAGTCATTGAAGGATCCTAATATTATTAGGCACACCGCCAAGGTTGATCTCTTTGGTCGTCTCGGCAAGAATAACCCCAATGCTCAATGTTATCGTGACTCAGCAAAAAAGAATAAGAACCGATGGTTTGGTGCTGGCGCCTATCAGCGTATTGCCATTGCTGATGCTGCAACTATTGACGTCTATGTGCGCGTCATTAGAAATCGATAAATAAATCTAATATTGGGTCGTTCGTTCAACGGATAGGACTTCGGATTTCTAATCCGCCAATGCAGGTTCGATTCCTGCACGACCCACCATACGCTATACAATATGACAAACATTGAAAAACTAACAAAGGCGATTAACTTCATTGCTTCAAATGGCCAATCCCTCAACGATTTTGTTGTTGTAGACGGTTTGCCTTATAGGGTTACTGGATATTTTCATGACTATCAAAAGGGAACATATGAAGTTACGAAAAAGGACGCCATTAGCGAGGAACAGGCTGGTGTAACCATTACCTGTTCTTCGACTACAAATAAGATCAACACAATATTGGTCGAAAAAGAGGAACGTACCGCTAAACAACTCCGCCTCGCTAATTTTTATGCCTCAGAAGAATACTGAAGAATCTCCTAAATACTCGATTCCAGTACAGATCTTTGGGTTTGGAATTTTCTGGCTGTTGCCGTCAATTTGGATCAGCCACCTATTTGGGAAAATTTGCGGGCTCTACCCAAACGATATTTTACTTTGGATTGGCGTAATTATGCTAAATATGGCAGCATACTCAGTTAATGACGAATTGTCTGAAAAACTTGCTGCCCACACATTGTGGATCCTAATAGTTCTCCAAATACTCGTGTGGGTCTTGTCCTAACTCATTATTTTCACACAAAATGCACGTTTTCGAAAATAAATGTGTACAAAGCCCTGATTTCATGCTATAATGACTATGTAAGCAATAGCAACTAATATGGATAAAGAATACATCGTAAAGACAAAAACTGGTGAAGAAGTGACTGTTCTCGGTCGGACCCCCGCCGAAGCCCTCGGCATCTTCATGAAACGTGGTAGGTTTGGCGTCGGAGCCGCTTGGACGTTTACTCGCCAGCCTGATGGTTGGATTGTATGCATCAATACTGGATTGAGAACGCTTGAGCGAACCTATCATAAGCTTCGCGAAAAGGAATATTCCCGCGGTATGCGCTAATTCTAACCTAATAACTATATGAAAATTGGAGACACTCTAGTATCAATCTTTGGCTATGACGCCCGTATTGCAACCTTTTATAAGGTCGTCGGCTTTACGCCAAAAAGCGTAAAAGTTGCGCAATTTATCGATACACTCAACACTGGAAATTGGGATGACGGCACATGCATCCCAAACCCCCAGTCAAGAATGGGAAAAGTAATGACTAAACGCCTAAAGGGCGAAGCGCTTGACATGGGAACATATGGATTTGCCCGAGTTTGGAATGGCACCCCAGTACGCATATACAACCACCACTAATGAAATTACCTACACTATACAGTCGCACGTCGACCGGTAGCGTTCAAGAATGGACCATTGAAATCGAAGATGGGCGGTGTCGTACCCATCATGGCAAGGTTGGAGGCAAGATTGTGACCACACTGTGGACCACATGCGAAGCCACCAATGTCGGCCGAGCCAATGAGCGCGACATTTCAGCTCAAGCACTTTTTGAAGCAACTGCACTTTGGAAAAAGAAAAATGAGAGTGGCTGCTTCGAGTCAATTGGCGACATTGATCAGTCTTTCTATATCGAGCCAATGCTCGCTAAAAAGTGGGAAGATGTCGAGAAAAAGGTATCGTTTCCACTCTTTTGTCAACCAAAGCTTGATGGCATGCGAGCAGTGATTAGTCGTCATGGGGCATTCACGCGCAACGGAAAACCGTGGTTGACAATCCCCCATATCTTAGCTGATCTTGCTCCGCTCTTTGAGCGCTATCCTGATCTCATTTTAGATGGCGAACTTTACTGTCATGGCTTGCACGACGATTTCAACAAAATTTCTTCGTTGATTAAAAAGACTAAACCGACTCTGGAAGACATTATCGAATCCTCTGAAATTATCGAGTTTTGGTGGTATGATGTCGCTGACTCAACTCGCTGTTTTAAGCAACGTACGGCATTTATTCGAGAAGCATACGATCAACTCAACCTTAACGAAGGCAGCATTGTTCTCGTTGACACCCACGAGGTTGCGACTAAGTTAGAATTAGACAACCTCTATGGTAAATTTATGGAGGACGGATTTGAGGGTCAAATGATACGTATTGATAAACCATATGAGTTTAAGCGCTCGGCTACCCTGCTCAAGCGTAAGGAGTTTCAGGACGAGGAATATGAAATTGTTGGGATTCACGAAGGCAACGGAAATAAGTCTGGAATGGCGGGCTATGCCGTAATGAAACGTGAAGATGGCGTGACTTTTCGCTCAAACATCAAGGGATCCCACGAATTCCTGAAGGAACTCCTCCCTCGAGCCTCATCCCTCGTTGGAACATATGCCACAATCAAATATTTCAACCTCACGCCCGACGGCATTCCACGCTTCCCATACTTGATCCGCCTAAGATCTGGGGCTGGAATTGACTAAAAAGGTGAAAATAAGTCACTTTTCGTGAAAATAGTTGTGTACATTTGCTGCGGTTTATGATAGAATAACTATGTAAGCAATAGTATGACAAAAGCACGCATTAATAAAGCCATTCGCCACCTAGGTATTGAAATCATCGGACGTCGAGGAGCTGGGTATTTTTACTTTGTGGACCTTGACGAAAAGATTGGTCAAGTAGGCAATAGTGTAATGGTTTGCTACCTCAATCAACAATCGCTCTCGCGGTGGGTGTCTGATGCCGAAGCTGCAATGCGTGAATATAAAGAAGAACTTGCACGAATCTTGGGCTAAACGATCATAAATTTAACGAAAACAAAAATGACTATTTCCGAAACAAGCACAGTGAGTATTTATCGCAGCCTAAGCAACCCATTTGCGGATGATGCCAGTGACCGCCAGCGCCATGTTACATTTAAGTGTTGCCCCGAGACCTCAGACATTCTGGAATGGTTGTTTGAAGCCACTAATGCGCCACACAGTTTTCTCAACGAGGAACAGCTATTTGTACGTGAGGTTTTTGCAGACGCAAAAATGCATTCACTTTGCAATGGTGACGTTGTTTTAGTGAATGATACGTTTTACAAATGTAAACCTATTGGATGGGAAAAAGTTGAAAATGCTAACGATGCAGTCGAATATTAAGCAAATGAAAAACGCTTGGGTATACACCGACACTCAGCATGGGTGGGTAAATGTCGATGACACTAAATTTCTCGATATTGAGGAGACGCCATACGGAGACTCTATGACGTTCGAGTATTTCGGCGAAGAATATTCGTCCAAGGTGGTAATTGGATCCAAGCCTGGACGCTAAGGATATGTTTGATATACTACTAGCAATTTTGCTGGGAACTTTTATAGTCTTTTGTGTTGTTTATAACGCTTCTGACGACGACTACTGGTACTAAACTTATGAAAAATAAAATAGAATTAATTGGGCATTATGGATCAGATGAAACTATTGCATGCAGTGCATGGACGAGTACTTCGCGTGACTTAAATGACTCGAAAATTTCCCGCATCCCTCACCTCATTGATATGCTGTGGTCAAACGGACATGAGACTCCGTTTGAAAAGGGAATAGTCCATTTTCTAGTAGACACTGAAATTGCCTCTCACATTCATCTGCTCAAACACAGAATTTCTTCTATGAATGCAGAATCTGCGCGGTATAAAGAACTTCAAGAAGACAAGTATTATATTCCAGAAGACTGGAATGACACCTATCCATCAAAGGACATTGGCCCTAACCCAGATTTCCCTTGGGCAACAACTCAGCAATCTTGGCCAGACATTCTTAAAGAGTATACGCGAATTGGCAACGATCTCTATCATCAATGTGTAAAAGATCTTGAGCCTATACTTGGTCGCGTACGCGCTAAAGAAAGTGCTCGATTTTTCAAGACCTATAATTCTCAAATTCAAGCAGATATATCATTTAATATGCGGGCATTTGCGAACTTTTTGAAATTGCGCAACTCTGAACACGCCCAAAAAGAGATTAGAGAGGTTGCTGCTGAAATGCTTCGACTTGTAGAGGAAATTGAAGGCGAGCCATTTAAACATACGGTGGCGGCTTGGAAAATGCACAAAAAGAATTAAAGTTTGTCATTTACATATTTAAATAATTAATGTATAATATATCATATGGAAATTGAATTGAATAAAGAAAGTATTAAGGCTGCCCTACAACTTGGCGCTCATGCAGTAACATTTACTAAGAAGGATGGTACAATCCGCGAAATGATTGCCTCGCTATGTCCGGTTGATATTCCAAGCGAACACACCCCTAAGGGAACTGGAATTGTTAGTGATGCATCTGACTCTCCGCTACGCGTCTATGACGTTGCGAATGAAGGTTGGCGGTCAATTAATATTGATACTGTCACGAGTGCAGTTCCATTTATCTACGCATGAGTACTCAATTTAAAGCTGGGCGCGTATTAGCCCCTGATAGCAAATGGACTGGCGAAGAGCCAGACTGGCACGGCTGGGAAAAGTGGGACACTGAAAAGTTTTATCGCACTCGCTTTCGCGCATTGCAGTTCTATAACTATTATCTTGACGCAACTTCAATGAAGCCATTGGTGCTGACTTGGATGAAAAAAGAAGGTTATACACAAACCGAAATTAATGCGATTAGAGAGGCACATCCAAATGTGTTGCCTAGTACTGTTGGTAAACTCGTTCGGTGTCTCGAACACGGCATGCCAAGCATTCACCCAGACGCACATGAGTATTATGCTGCGCTCCCTGGTCATGAGACTCCACCAATTCCCAAAGATGACCGTAGTATTGCTAAGAGTGAAATTAATGCAGCTTTGGTCATTCTTAATAATGCTAAATATACTGCTGCTCAGGAAAATAGTGAACCCAAGGCGTATGTCCCATCACCACTTGAGCGCATTAGGAGTAAAGTTGAAAAGGAAATTATTGGCACTCTATTAGACCCGCTCATTGATGCATGGTGTGATACCAGCGTCGAGGTTGCTACAGTAAATCTCGTTAGTTACTTACGCGATGGTAAGGTTCCAACTCAGGGGTGTAAATATATTCTTGAGTGGCTAAATGCTATACACGCTGAATATAATGGCGCATACACCAAAGAAGATCCACAGCTTATTGAAGGCTATAACCACTTGTCTCGGGCAGACCTTCGTAAGATTGTGAAGAACATTGAAGTTATGATTGGCGATGTTAACTCTCATGCGCGAATCAAGGTTAGTATGCGCAAGCCACGAACCAAAAAGGTTAAGGATGCAAGCAAACAGGTTTCTAAACTAAAGTATCAAACTAATAGCGTTGAATATAACATTGACAGCATTAACCCATCACGCATTCCAACGGCGCAACGGCTCTATGTATTTAATACAAAGACTCGCCAACTTGGAGTGTATATTGCAAAAGGAAGCGCTGGGTTTGAAGTAAAAGGCACCTCACTAAAAGGATTTGATGAGTCAAATAGTTTTATCGCGACACTGCGTAAACCACAAGAAATTCTAAATAGTATTTTAAGTTCTACACCAAAACAACTTGAAAAATTGTTTGTTAACTTATCAGTAAAGAAAAAGCCAGCAAATGGGCGCATAAACGAACAAATCATAATCTTAAAAGTAGTTGAACACAAAATCTAATATGTCTGAAGAATTACCAGTAAAAATCCTAACAAAGCAAGAGTTTGCTCTTGATATTGAACGCCGAGTCCGTCACAAGTCTATGGGATATCTCGAAGCCATTATAGACTATTGCGATGACTTGAAGATTGACCCAGAAGATATTTCCAAACTTGTAGTTGGTAGCCTAAAGGAAAAACTTGAAGCTGAAGCTCAGCGTAATAACTTATTGCCTAGAAGTTCATCATTATTCGCATGATAGTTGAAGACACCCGAGTATCTGGTTTTGAAACGTGGTCAATCTATATGGCCATGAAGCTACACTTTGGCGAAAGTAACTATGATGCCTTTAAGTTTAATTTTAAGGGGCCGCGCCTAAAGGAAAGTACATTTCAGTGCCGGCGTGATCGTTACTTCTTTGAAAAACTTGCTCGTCGTTACATTAAAAAGAAAATAGTTATAGACTTTTTCTTAGCAAATATACTCATCGGCAATGAATGGGTTGGAAATATGACTGACGAAGCATACACACTATGGACCTCTAAAATACAGCGACTGCAGTATAGCTTTAAAGAAGAAATGACCTCGGTCGCTCCACATGTGGAAAATTTTGATGCGTTACTGCGCCCGCAACATTCGCAAATCCCACTCTATGACCTACACATGATGGGAAAAATTTCTTTAGAGTCGCTCTGCGCACTTGATATATTATGCAACTATTCTGGTCGCATAAATAAAAACGTAATTGATCCAATGGGGATGTATCGAGAATTAACCCTAAAGGTAAAAGGCTATAAACAATTTATTCGTAACTTACCGTTACAACAAAAATCTTTTCAGGAAATTGTAATAAATGCATTTACAAAGCCTTGAAAATAGGTTATAATAACCAAGTGGTTATTGTAACAACACAATAATACAAACAATACACTGCAATACGAAAATATGTCATTTGAAAAACTAAAACAAAATCGTTCAACTAGTATCAATAAACTTGTTGAAGCCGCTGAAAAAATTAATACAACTAAAACCTATGGCGATGATCGTCTGTGGAGCCCAGTTGTAGACAAAGCTGGAAACGGTTATGCCGTGATTCGCTTTTTGCCTGCCCTTGAAGGTGAAGACCTCCCATGGGTTCGCTTTTGGGATCATGGTTTTAAGGGACCTACTGGTCGTTGGTACATTGAAAACTCCCTTACTAGTATTGGCCAGCCCGATCCAGTAAGCGAAATTAACAGCGTACTTTGGAACAGTGGTAATGAAAAAGACAAGGAAATTGCTCGTGAACGCAAGCGTCGTTTGCATTACATTAGTAATATTCTAGTCATTAGCGATCCGTCAAATCCAGACAACGAAGGCAAAGTTTTCTTGTACAAGTTTGGCAAGAAAATCTTTGATAAGATTATGGATATTATGCAACCACAGTTTCAAGACGAGTCCCCAATCAACCCGTTTGATTTTTGGGCTGGTGCAAACTTTAAGTTGAAGATCCGTAACTTTGAAGGCTATCGTAATTACGACAAGTCGGAGTTTGAAGGTGTCTCTGAACTCTTTGCAGCAGATGAAGCAAAGCTTGAAAAAGTTTACAACTCGTTGTACTCTTTGAAGGACTTTACTGACCCGTCAAATTACAAGTCATATGCTGATCTTAAACGTAAACTTGTCGAGGTGCTTGGCGCTGATGCGCTTGCTGGCTCTTCAACCGAACCAGCAAGTGTTAACATTGCTGCAGCAGCAGTCGGTAAGTCTACTGAACCAGCGCAAACCTATACAAGTTCGGAGTCTACATTTGCCGCGTCAACTAGCGATGACGATGATGATGAGTCACTTAGCTATTTTGCAAAACTCGCGCAAGGCGGCTGATCATTAACGCTCAATTAAACGGGGGATAGAGCAATTCTATCCCCCGTTTTCATATATACTCCTATGATATTTCTAATAAAAGTATTTACATATTTAAACTGTAAAGACTGTTTGCGTCACATACAAACGCTTCGCGAATATTGTGATCGCACCCCAACCCGTCTAGAGATTATTGACGTTGACGTGGAAGAAAATCTACCGCTTATATTTGAATATAAAATAGCGGGTGTACCTCATACTATATGTTATAACATACGGGGTGAAATTATGTACAGCTTTTTTGGTGTAAAGACACCCGAAGAATTTGATGATATTGTCTACTATGGAATAAGCAATCAATAACCCATTGCGCTACCAGTTACTATTGGCATCATTGGAGCCGCATTGTTATTAACGTTACTGCTGCTGACGTTACTCACGTTTCCACCACTATTATTGTTTACTACTATTGTTGGAGAGACGTTGGAAATATTTCCAGCGGTTGCTAACATATTGCCAGTAGTTGGCGGAATTGTTTGTATATTATCTTTCCCCTTCCACGCAAACTTTGCTTTTTCATATTCATCATATGATTTATAGCCCGCTTCCGCAGCTTTTTCCTCCTTAGACATCTTTGAAAATTTATCTTTCCCCTTCCACGCAAACTTTGCTTTTTCATATTCATCCCATGAACCATAACCAGCTGCCGAAGCTTTTTGCTCATTAGACATATTTGAAAAGCTATTTGTTGAAGTGGCCTTTGCGATTTTTTCAATCTTATCAATTGGGAATTCATCTAGCGCCTCAATTTCATCTCCAAGTCCAGCCAATGAAGCTATTCCCTTTGATAGATTTAATACGCCTTCGCCCGCAGACTTTAAACTTTCTCCAATAGCCGCAAATTTTTGAAACTGTTCTAGTGGACTATCAGAACCAAACCTTAATAGTTTTCCAACTAAATTTCCTAATCCTTCGGCAGCTTGAGCGGCGCCAAATCCTGCAATCGCAAGTGCAAGTGCAGTAATGGCCACCGCTGAATTATATATTTTTGCTGGATCTAACCCATCTGAAAACAATGTAAATTTTTCAAAGAAATCTCCTAGACCGTCTCCAACTAAAGCAGTTGCTGCTCCGAGTGCAAGTACACCAAGCGAAAATGGTATTAGAGCGATCCCGCCCAATGCTAAACCAAGAGCGCCCTTAAGTAGCCCCATACCTAACGATGCAATTGCTGGGCCAAGATTATATAGGGCTTTAGGATCAACCTCACTTATTTTCTTTAATGAGTATGCTAGCGGAATTAATGCTGCTCCAAGTACTGCGATCACCGCGGCACCAATTAAAGCGAGTCCGGCTACGGCTGGAATTCCTAATGCAACTGCAGCCAGTCCTAATCCGGTGATAGCTGCGGCGACAATACCCAATGTTTCCCACTTTACTCCTTGAATCATTTTAAGCGAGTATGCAAGTGGAATTAATGCAGCTCCAAGACCAGCAATAACAAGAGCACCAATCGCGGCTGGACCTGCTACTGCTGGAATTCCTAATGCAACTGCGGCAAGTCCAAGTCCAGTAATTGCCGTAGCAACTATGCCTAAAGTTTCCCATTTTACTCCTTGAATCATTTTAAGGGAGTATGCCAATGGGATTATTGATGCACCGAGAGCTGCAATAAGGAGAGTGCCTTTTAAAACCATACCCATATTTTTACCAAGTGCTGATGCAGCAAGTGCCAATCCGCCAAGGGCCACGCCAGCAATAGTTACACTTTTTAAATCAATATCCTTAAGTAAATTTAGTGAGTAGGCGAGTGGAATTATTGCTGCACTGAGCGCAGCAATACCAAGAGCACCCTTTAAAACTCCACTAAGATTTTTGCCTAACTTTGTTCCGACCATGGTCAATAACGTAATTGCACCAGCAGCAATTGCTACACTTTTTAATTCTATTCCTTTAAGCATTTTTAACCCATATGCAAGTGGAATTATTGATGCACTCAGTGCCAATATGCCTAAAGCGCCCTTAATTAATGCTCCAGAAACTTTTCCAAGTTTTTCGCCAAAATAACCAATTGAATCGCTAATTAGTTTCATTGGCTTAACAATACCACTCGCTATTTTTTTAATTACATCCGTAAATTTTTTAATTATTTCTATAGGCAACTTAGAGAGTGAACCTAAAAATAACTTTAATGCCTTTACTGATAAAAGAGTTTTAACCCATTTTATATTTGCAAATGCAGTCAATGACTCGCCAATCTTTTCTAACGGAGACAGGGCGGCAGAAAGCTGTTTTAAATTTTTAGTGGCTTCTGGTGAGGCTGCGCCTTTAAAAGCTATCATTAGCACCTTACTGAATATTTTAAATTTAACTAAGCCTATCATAGCTCTAGTCAAGTTAATATTTGCAATGCCATCAATAGCTGATGACAGCAAATTCAACGGTTTTATTATTCCTTCTATAGTTGATTTGTCAATTCGTATTTTTGAAACTTCGTCAACTAATTTTTGTATACCGCCAACGTAAGATTTAATAAGCGAAGTCGGTATTGCCTTTAGCATTACCCCTTTTGCTAAATTTTTAAAGTCTGGTAATTGTATATTGCCAACACTAGTACTAGGAGCAGCCTTTGGTATCTGCCTTAACGTATTGGTACTAGGAGCAGCCTTTGATCTCCGGCTTAACGTATTGGTATTAGTGTTTGACGAGGTATTATTCGCACCTGACGAGGTATTATTTGCGACTAATGAGGTGTTATTCGCACTTGACGAAGCATTGTTTGCAATTAACGAAGTGTTATTTGAAGTTGGTGAAGCATTGTTTGCAATTAACGAAGTGTTAGCAATCGCTGACGATATACTATCTAAGATTGACGACGTATTACTTGTAATAGTCGATGCTATATCACTTAATATTGACGAGGTATTATTCGCGACTGTTGATGAGGTATTACTTAATATTGTTGACGTATTATTCGCGACTGTTGACGATATACTATCTAAGATTGACGAGGTATTATTCGCAATCGATGACGAGGTATCATTTAAGATTGACGAGGTATTATTCGCAATCGATGACGAGGTATCATTTAAGATTGACGAGGTATTATTCGCAATCGATGACGATATACTATCTAAGATTGTTGACGTATTATTCGCGACTGTTGACGAGGTATTACTTAATATTGACGAGGTATTATTCGCAATCGATGACGATATACTATCTAAGATTGTTGAGGTATTACTTAATATTGATGAGGTATTACTTGTAATCGCTGACGAGGTATCATTTAAGATTGATGAGGTATTACTTGTAATAGTCGATGCTATATCACTTAAGATTGATGACGTATTATTCGCGACTGTTGACGATATACTATCTAAGATTGATGACGTATTATTCGCGACTGTTGACGATATACTATCTAAGATTGATGACGTATTATTCGCGACTGTTGACGAGGTATCATTTAAGATTGATGAGGTATTATTTAAGATTGACGATGCCGTATCATTTAAGATTGATGAGGTATTATTTAAGATTGACGATGCCGTATCATTTAAGATTGTTGACGTATTATTCGCGGCTGTTGACGAGGTATTATTCGCGACTGTTGACGATGTATTATTTACATTTGCTAAATTTAACCTTACTAATGTACTTAATTGTTTCTTTAAATCTGACGCAATATTTAATAGTCTTTCTAAAAAGACCGGAACATCACTAATATTTTCTCTCGCAGCAGCTGACGCTAACGTAAAATTATAGTCATCAATTGTATCAAGAATTAGTTCTTGAGACAAATTGGAACTTTGTAATTCTTTTACTACCTGTATTAGCGTCGTATTTTCGTTCATTTTTTATTTTTTGCTTTCGCTTCTTCTTCTTTTATATGATTTATTAATAGCGTAATATAAATCTCCCTCTCCCACGGCAACATATTATCCAATTCTGTTAAACTATACTTGTGGTGTTGAAGTAGTGAAAAATTAGTTTGATAATAATTACTTAATGATTCATGTGAGAGGGCTATTCGAAAAAAGATTGTATTCCAGAAAGAGTTATATTATTATCTTTTTTACAGCCACTACATTTAAAAGCAACAGGATGTTGAAGTTTAGGAGACTGCGCGATATATTGTTCTATTTTAGAAAGTTGTGTTCGATTTAAGCTATTAACAAATGTTAATAATTCCTCATGTGACGTTTCATCAGTTCTATAAACTCCAGTGTCATCAAAAATTGTTTCGATTGACGCAATAATCATATTTGTTATTACATCCATATTAACGTCAGAGTCACTTGCAACTGCAGGCACATCATTTATTTTAATAAACTGTAAAATTACGCCTATTTTATCAGTTAGCATAATTTTATTACTTAATTTTTCTTTAGGCCAAACTAATTGTATTTCATCAATGTTTATGGAAACTTCATTGTATGTTTCACAATCTTCGCACTTACATTTAATATTACTAATTTCTCCTACGCTTTTTGCTCGTAATTTTAAGAAAATATATTCAAGATCAAACGAAGTTAACTGCTCAGTCTTTATAGTATTAAACGTACATACTTGTATAATTTCTTTAATAGCTGAAATCATTTCAGCTGAGTTATTTGATTCTTGTGCAAGTAGTAGTATCTTTTCTTCTTTTACGAGAAATGGGCGGTATTCAATTGACTGCAACGTTGATGGTACAGTTAATATATATTTTGGCGATTCAAGTGTTGGTAATGGCATAATGTTATTTATTATATAGTTTTTGTTTTTGTGTTTAGGCTAAAGTGATATTGCCTCGGCTGAAACTGTTATCATCAATTGTTGCAGTTTTAGCTGAGCTTCAAGAGGTTGGTTTAGTTTTAAGTTCGTCATATGTAAATACGACAGTTACTTTCGAGATACTTGATTCGGCGCTGTTATCTAAGTCAATTGAACCCACTGAAATGGGATAAGCATTTACTAGTTGTACAGCATAAACTATGCGGTTGTTTTCATCTAGTTGCGCAATTGATATGTCTCGTTTATATTCTATATCATACGAGAGTAAATAGGACGCGCTGCTTATTATTTTTTCCATCCAAGCATCTAATGCGGTTTTAACTATATAGTTATTTGTTAGGTTAAAGTTCATGGTAACATCATCCTCAGTATATCCTGTTGGTATTTTTAAAGGACGAGCCATACCTATTCTATCATACTCTATAGTGTTAATTTGCTTGCTTGGTATATTAACAGTTTCACACAAAAAATTTAAATCTTGTGTGTCGATACCACCACTGCCTGGGATGTCAGTAATTTGTATTTGGAACCGGTTTGAACGAGCAAATCCTCCATTTTTTAAAATGACGTTTTTAAAATCTGTTATTGAAGATGACATATTAGATTAATGTGCGCGTTTTTTGCCAAATTGAAACGTTCTTTTGACCGACAAAAGAATCTGTTGGTAGAAACAATGCTATTTCCCATTCGTTGGGAAGCACCTCAACTGTTTTAGAGACGATATGTTTATATAAGTAATGCTTAAAACACGGAGCATATGCCCGTAGTTTTGCAGTGCTGCTTAACATATTGTAAGACAACCTGAATCGTGTAGTCTCGTCTAATTTTTTATTATTCATATTATCCATTAGACGATCAAAAAACATTGCGCGTTGACGTGGTGGTAAGTAATGTAAGTTTAGACCATAGAACCCTTTCTCGGCTGGTCCTATCATGAGTATAAGCGGAAAGCGGTCATAGTATGGCAATGTCTCTTTATGTTTTGGATCATATAAAAACATAAACATGCGGCCAATAAGAGGTCTGCTTCTAACTTCTAGTGAATCATCATTTAGTATTCTCGTGGCGGGTATGTTTGTTATACTGCGTATTTTACGCAAGAACCAGTCACGCGACTCTTTAGTGCGCGGCAAAAACCCTGCACGTTCAGCGTCAGATTGTATCTTTGAAAAAAGAGACGGCATATATCTATTTATAATGGTTTTATGTCAATAGCTTAATGCCAAGACCTTTAATTACGTCTTCTGTCCAAATTTCAAATACCCATCCGCGGTCAGCACAATATTCTTTTGCTGCTTCCCACTTTGATATATTTTTAGCATAGGTTAGTACCTCTGTAATATATCTTTTTGTTTTTATTGCGCGGACAACCGGTTCCTGTGTTTGCTTTTTTGGTTTTATTTCAATAAGATATGTAGTTCCAGTTTTAAATGTTACTTTTAAGTCTACAAAATATCTATGGCTTTTTCCATCTGACCGGCATCGGTATGGTACAATTGTTTCTTCGCTACTCCAAGATTTGACTGCCTGGTTTTCATCACACCATTTGAAAACCTGACGTTCCCAAAGTGATCGATACACGACTCCAGACGCGTCACCATCATATTTTTCTCTATGTATTACGCGATATTTACCGCTATAATAATGCTTTTTTGCCATATAAATATACTTATATGGCAACTATTTCTTTTCCAAGCAACCGAGAGAAAATGGTTGGGCGACCAACCATTAGATTTTCATGTGATGGAAGTAACTCTTCTATTGTACTGTTACCTATGCCGGGATCATTACAGTTTGGCGATGGGGCGTCATATAACAATGCTGAGTTGGGAGTTAAAGGACAGATGATTGCGGGGGCCGCTGGTTCTGCGGCAAATGCTTCGATGGCCGGTGCAGATTCTGCTTCACTTGCAAATACATTTTCTGGAATACAAGAAGCAGGATCAAATGCTTCTGTTGCAAGTATACTACAAGGAATCGCTAGTACTATAAGCGGTATTGGTGATACGGCTGCAAGCGCAATTAGTATTGGTACTGGAACGACATTAAATAAAAACATAACTACAGAATTTACTGCAACAAATACACGAGTCTTTTCTTTTGTCTTTCAATTAATTTCTACTAGTGCGGCGGAAACGGCAGACATTAGAGAAATAGTAAATGCATTTAGGTTAAATCTGTATCCAGAAGGAGATGAATTACAATTAAAATATCCACCAAAGTGGGATATAAAGTTTTTGTCTGGCGGAGGCGATATACCAGATATACCTAAAATAGGAAAAACATATTTAACTGAAGTTAGTACAACATTTAATAGCACAGCTAATATGTGGAGGGTAGATGGTTCGCCACTTGAAACGTCTATTCAATTGCAATTTATGGAAACTAAAGCTCACACACGAGGCACTTTACCAAAATAAACAATGTCATTTTTTTCAAAGTATCCTAAAGTAAACTATGATTTATTCTCAGACGGTTCAATATTTGAACTTACTGATATTTCTCGTGGTATTATTCTAAATTCAAACCAAATAGGTGATGATAGCACTCCCTATACATACTATACTATAGATAATGGCGATAGACCAGATATAGTTTCACACAAGCTTTATGGTGACTCTTCTTATTATTGGACGTTTTTCGTGTTAAATAATTCTTTACGTGATGGTTATACATCATCTTGGCCGCTCTCGTATCACAATTTTATAAAAATGATAGAGCGCGATTATAGTAAGTTTTCATCAATATCCATACTTCCAACAGTTGAACCAGAAAAAGACCTCAATGGTACTGGCACACTTGATATATCATTTATACCATTAACTTCACAATATACACCATATTTGAAATTTGTATCAGATGATGATGTATATGCTTCAACATTTGTTAGGTATGATGCTAGTCGTAATCATTGTATTATAAGTGACATATATAAAATTAATAAAAGTACCGGAGTCGATACACGAATTTATACTATACCTAGAGAAAATTTTGTAGAAAATGAATCGATGGCGTATAAAATAACATGGGATGATACTATACGCGAACATGGGTTGTCTTCTGTTGATGCAGAAAATAAGAATATTGCACTTAAAGCAGAATGGATTGATATTATCTATTCTAATATTAAGAAATATGATCCAATTGGTATAGCGGAACATATAGCTGGTACCACAACAAAGAAATCATATGTTACTTCAAAAACATTACGAGTTGCAAAAAAAGAATTTAGGTGGAGTGATTATGCAAATGCGCCATACCAGTACCTTTCCCCAGATGACAATATTTTATCGTCATATGACATATTAACAAATCCAAATATAATTAATCCACAACTAACATCATTTTATGATTACGAGACGTCACTCAATGACTCAAAGCGTACGATAAAAACAATGCGTCCAGAATTTATAATTGACTTTTCTGATAAATATTTTGAAGAATTAAACGATAAGTTATTATAACTATGTCAACTCCTTTAAAAGCGCCGCCACCAACTAGAAATACTCCAAAATCGGGATATTCTGGGCAAGGTGATGTGACACCGCCTGGCGCGTTTAAAGTGATAAAAATGAACTTAATTAGTTCGACGGGAATATCAAAAGATATAAGAAACCTAGTCGAATCATTTACAATTACTTCAGAATTATTTTCTCCAGTAGTAACATTTTCTGCAACGATACGCGATAATCAAAATTTATTTGAGCCAGTTAATGGCGAGGCATTTAAAATATGCGGCCAAGAAAATATTGAAATAGAAATTGATGTACTTGACCCAGTCATTGACGGCGCCCCTACAATTAAACACACATTTTCAGTAAAGGAGTATCCAACACTTACACGCACTTTAGACTTTCCAGACGTTCAAATTTATACTGTTTTGGCAATATCGGATTTTGCATATCGCAGCAGCCTAATGAAGATATGTAGACCACTTTTTCAAGGACAACCTTTAGAAAAAAATATAGAAAGTATTTTTAAAGATGATTTAGGTCTGACTGAATTTAAAGTTTATGGAACAGTAGAAAATAACTTTGATGGAATTATAAACATTCAGAGACCATTACAGGCCGCAGAATGGTTGAGATCGCGATCATTTCATGGCAACTCTCCATTCTTTTTACATAGTGATACTACCAAGTCGGGAGAAATATTTATGTCATCATGGACACAGTTGTCTTTAGGGCCTTTACGAGCAAAATTTACTTTTAGACCATTTTCTACTAAAGAACCCGGTACCCGCAAGCATACTCTTGAAGAGCGAAGTAAAATACTGAGTATGACGTCTTCAATTAAACTCGATCGGTTAAAGTCTGCAAATTCTGGAGCATATGCTAGTCGATATAATATTACAGATTTCACAGCAAAGTCATTTTATATTTCAGACTTTATAAGTGCAACGCCAGACGCAGAAAATGATTGGATTCCACGAAAATATAAAATTACGAAAAGAGATGGAACGGTTGCGTCAGAACCAATGAATAACATACCAAGTTCTGCTATTGTGAGCGCACACACAAATAGCAGTTCACTGGGTGGTGGACTAGACTATAACTCTATTACGTCAAGTACTGACAAATTGCCATATGCTAGAGCACTTCAAGCTAGGTTAAATGAATCAACACACGAGATTGTCGTTTATGGTCGCTTTTCGATGCAAGCCGGATCAAAAATAGAATTAAAGGTGATGAAAACCAAGGTGGGAAATGACAAAGCAGTAACATCAGAACCTGACCCACTTGCTTCTGGAAAATATATTATACTTGTTTCATCATCAATTTTTTCAGAAGGAATATATACAAATAAACTAAAACTTGCTAAATTAGTCCCAGGACTAATTGGCGAAATTATGGAACCAACAGGAGCAATGACAGCAAATAAAAGTGGAATAGAAGGCATTACTAGCATCACAAACCCACCACCATCCGCTGACGCAAATAACGACGGTACTATCAGTGACTCTGAACGCGATAATTATGTCAAGAGTTTAGGCAACACTACACGGGGTGGAACTGGGGTTAAAATAACTAGTTATGGTCAAGCGAATGACAGCACCGGAGACAGCAACACGCAGGCGCAGAGGGGATTTGCCAACAACCTACTCAGGGAGGGATCTGTTGCGCTTTCCCCAGACATTTACAACCAGTACAAACCGGCGATTGGTTCGGCGGTGTATGTTAACGGTCAACACGTCGGTTATTATGAAGATAGAACTCCAGCTGGTTATAATGGACAAAATTTTGGCCAGACTATTGACGTCTATGACCCCAACAACCGCTTAGGTCCTGTTCTAAAAAACGCCGGTGATGCGCAGCTCACTTTTGGACCGGCACGTCCACAAATTTCAAATCCATGAGAATTGATCATTGGTTTGCTGCTATTGTAACAAATATCGCCGATCCGCTTGGTGCAGGTCGCGTGCAGGTTCGCTGCTATGAGTATCATGAACTTGACGATGCAAATAGAATACCAGACGAAAGATTACCTTGGGCCACGCCAATGTTGCCAATTACGAGTGCCAGTAGTTCTGGGGTAGGCACTAGCGCTACGGGATTAATGGTCGGCAGTTGGGTATTTGGTTTTTTTAGAGACGAAGATTTACAAGATCCAGTTGTAATTGCAACAATACCTGGAGCTACAAACTTAAGTGGTGGCGGGGCCGATGTTCCAGGCGATGCATCCGCATTTTCTGTTGGTGCTTCATTTGCAAGCGCAACAAATACTTCTCAATATGTGGGAGATGCGCCAATAGCAAATACTGCAAACACTACAGCCTTTGGTGACAAAGCTATGCCTGGAGCGGCAGGCGGGATTGTAGGACCACCTGCACCGGCCACTGTATATACAAAGACTCTTGAGAATAAATCTAATTTTGTTACTAACGGCGCAAATATGGCTGGCCTAAATTCTGAATTTAGACAGCGGTGTGAAAATATGGCAGCGGAATACACGCAAATAACTGGTAAAAGAATGACTGTAACCGGTAAAAGAAGCGCTTATAGAACATATGACGAACAAGTTCAGATTTATAATACTGCTAGAAAAGGATATGCAGCAACACCAGGAACATCCAATCATGGGTTTGGATTTGCCCTCGATGTTAATTCTGCAGACGTTAATAAAGCTGCACAACTAGGTCTTTTAGCAAAACACCGTTTATTTAGACCAATGTTAAGTAGTAAACTATATGAGCCATGGCATATAGAACCTATAGGACTTGACAGAAATTATCTGGCGCAATATCGTGGCCGAAAAGAGTCTGGGAAATTTACTGGAGATCAACTTGGCATTGCCTTGCCAACATAACAGTTAATTTTAATTATATATAGAATACGTAAACTATGTCAAATAATACATATAATCAGCCATTCCCAGTTGATCAGTCAGTGTATCCATACAATCATGTGACACAGACTAGAGCTGGACATATATTTGAAGTTGATGACACGCTTGGTAATGAACGCATACATGAAAAACATAAGACTGGTACATTTCGTGAAATACGTCCTGATGGGTCAAAGGTTACGGTCGTAGTGTCTGATCGACACACCACAGTTTGTGGAAGTGACTTTGTAACAATTACTGGCGACGCAAATATTACAATAAATGGTTCTGCAAACTTAACAGTTAATGGAAACTACAACCTAGAAGTTAATGGTAGTATGAATACAACCGTAAAAGGTGAATATAAATTAAAGGTTGGCGCATCATATAAAAATGAAGTTGGTGGCGACAAAGCGGAAAATATTGTTGGTAAAAAGGATAGTATAGTTGGTAATGGTGTAAGTAATACAGTTCGAGCTGGAGGAGTAATTAGTATGGTGATTGGTAGCATTGAGGAAACTGTCCTCGGTGGTTATACTGGGGCATTTACCGGTTCATGCGACATAACAGGAGCGCTTGGAGTAAGTCTATCAGCACCAGCCGGAGCAGCTACCCTTGGTGGACTCTCTGCTTCGGTCGACAGTGCAACAGTACTGAATTTAACTTCACTCGCCGCAACAAACATGACTTCAACTTATACTAATATATCTACTGCATTAGTAACTATATTAGTGGGTTCACTAATTGCCACTGGAGACGTTAGATCATTGGCTGGCACCCGAGGTTTAAATACTCACATGCATGCTGCTGGCGGATATATGAGTGGCTTAACTACTATACCATTGGTTGGATAATATTATGGCACAAATTGATCCATTTTTATATATTGTACTTGCTGACGAACCGGGACGCAAGTATGATAAGTGGAGTCCGGTTGAAAAAACATACGACGGAACTACAAAGGATGTTATAGATCTAATTGATACAATCTTTATAGTTACCCAGGTGGCAGAAGACTTGCCGCTAGGTGGACGTATTCCATGGGAGATTCAAGAAATACCATTAAATCAAATAACGTATGAATTAGAATATAATAGCGGAATAGAAGCATTGCCAAATGATCCGATAAATGTCGGTCGCTATGACTATACCTTTTCTGCTACATACGTTCGTACTTCCGGGCCATATAGCGGAACATATAAATGTTATTTTAGTACAAATTATAATGCGGTTATTCCAACAGGCATACCTACTCCAAATATCGAATTAGTTAGTTTTGCTCCCGGTCCCAATCCAGATCCAAATTTTGACAATGATACTGGTTTACAATATCCTGAAGCGCGTATAAATCAATACAAGTATCTTATTATAGAGCCTGCTCTGCTGACCATTACATTTACTGATACTGAAATATCATATACTGGAAGTCCATTAAATCCAGAATATGTTACAGTTCCCGAAAATGTACCAGTAAGACTGCAATACACTGGTGATAACGTACTTTCTCCACTTGCTGCGCCAATAGAAATTGGCACATATTCAGTAACTGCAATATCTCTCGATTTTAATTATACCGGAAAGCAGACGGCGTCATTTAATATTATTCCAATATCTACTACCGCGGCAGCGGCCACTGCCGCTGTGGATCAGCGGAAAATAGATATTCTTGAGGTAGAAGTGCTGCCTGCACTTTATGGGTCATCCAACAGGTCATCTACTGGTTCATCTACAGAAAAAATGACAGCAAAAGAGTTTGCGCAGACTGGAGTATTGAGTATACTAGATGAAACTGATATACGCGGACTTGTGGGTGGTGCTGTTGGCTTGGCAGGAACCGCAAATGCTATTGCTGACTGTGCTAAAAATTTACCACAAAAATTAATGAAAGCGGTAATTGCAAAGGTTGCCACTCTTCTATTAAGTTATATACCAGGACTAGCTATTATAAACTTAATAACAAAAGTATTAGAACTCATAAACACGGTACAAAAAATATTAGCTCTTATTGAATTTATCAAAAACAACCCATATGCATTTTTAAATATGGTATTAGAGGCAAGCGGAGCCTATGCCGCAGTTGGCCAACTTGCAAATGATGCAGTTGCATCACTTACAACCCAATTTCCAGCTGTCACTGGGGCGATTGGAGATGTTGGCGGCTTTGTGAAAGGCATAGCTGATGGAGCCATAGATCTTTGTAATGCCCTAGATGCGGCGGGCAATCCGATTTCTCAATTCGTAAAGGCAGATAATACAAAGTCACCAGAACCAGTTATTGGATTTAATCCAGCGGTGTTTCGTCAACCTTTAGAAGCAAAAGCAAAGTATGATCAATTTCAACTTCAAATTCGCGGATCGCTTAATAAAGATAATGATAAACTTAATGCCTTACGAAATGAAGGAAATGAAATTGGCTTATATGAATATGCTGCAATGCTCACATCTGTACATGAACTTGCATACAATTACCATGACCAAGTTGCCTCTAGGGGCGGTGGAACAGGACTAATGACTGGAAATAGTCTGTCATCGGGTGGATTGGATTCTGACTCGTTGTATGATATGCTTGGTGAAGCTGCTGGTACAATAGCAGCACTAACACCAGCTGGCTCAAGTTCAACAAACTCCGGTTTAAGTTCTGGCATAAATGCCGCTTCAAATGCTATTGGTGGAGTAACAACTGGCGCTTCAGCTGTTGGAAATTTCTTAGCTGGAGGAAACATTGCTTCTCTAGCTGGACTAAAGAGCGGTTTTAATTTTGCCGTAAAAGATACTCTAACTAAAAACCCAACATGGTCATCTGAAACTATTAATGACTATAACAAGCGAGTAAATGCAATAAAGGGCGACATAGAAAGTAATGCTGACGCAATACAAAATAATCCCGCAAATCTCACGTTGACACCTGCATCACAGATTAGTTCATCTAGTTCATCGTCATCTAGTTCGTCTTCACTGACTGCAAGTTTATCCAAGTCTTCACCGCTGTTTGCCAGTATTGGAAAATAAATAACTTGTATAAATAGAATATGAGCCGTAACTTGTCAGACTACAATGACTCCAGAGCAACAGTTGTTGCTAGGAAAAATTTGTACTCAGATATTGATAATAGTTTTAATGTACATCCAATTTATAACGATATATTGCCAATATTTGATATTGACTCAGTAAAACAAAGTTTAAAAAACTTGTTACTAACTAATCAATATGACCGATGTTTTCAACCAAACGTATATTCCAATATATCAGCCCTATTGTTTGAAAATGCTGATATATTTTCTGAACTGGAATTAAAAGAAAAAATAGAAAACGTAATTGATATATATGAACCGCGAATAAGTAACTATGAAGTTACAGTTTCCGATGACTCTGACAGAAATGCATATAAAGTTTTTATTAAATTTGAAACATCATATGATTCATCTTCTGAAATAACAATATATTTAACTCGTATACGATAATGGAAATTCCTACACAATCAGTAGCAGTCACAGAATTAGATTTTGATGCCATAAAGGCATCACTTATAGATTATTTTAAAACGCAAGACAGTCCATTTAAGGATTGGGACTATACTGGTTCTGGTTTGAATATGTTGGTTGATGTGCTTTCTCATAACACCCACTACAACGCGATACTCGCCCACATGGCAGTAAATGAGAGTTTTATTGATTCTGCTCAATTGCGGCAAAACGTTGTATCTGCAGCAAAATTGATTGGATATACACCACGCAGCGCAGCAGCATCAAAGGCAACGGTTTCGATTGAAGTAACCCCCCGCACTAATAATGTAAATGAGTTTATATTACCAGCTGGTGGGATTTTCTCTTCAAATATAAGCAATCAACCGCGCAGTAATACAACATACAGATTTACTAATCTGTATGATATCGTTTGTCGTAGAAATTCAAGGGGAACATTAACTGCGTCAAATGTTGATATTTTTCAAGGAGAAATAGTAACAAAAAGAATTCAAATAAATTCTGCACAAAGCAATAATGAGTATATTATAGACGACAAAAACATAGATATAAGCACATTAAAGGTAGCAGTCTTTCAAAATGGACGATCAGAAATAAATGAAGTATATTATAGATTTTCTGATATAAACACTACTAATAGTTTGTCACCAATTTATTTCTTGTATGAAAATTATAATGGAAACTATGTAATATCATTTGGTAATGGAGTTATTGGTAAAAAACCAGACAACCTTAATATTTTACAACTTGATTACCTGATTACAGATGGCGATGCGTCAAATGGAGCAAATAATTTCAACTATGTTAGTTCTTTATCTAGTACTGAAATTATTGGTAACCCAAACCCAGTTACTATATTTTCTGCGCGAGGCGGATCAACGCGAGAATCAACTAATAGTATAAAATATAATGCGCCGCTGCAATATATCTCACAAAATCGTGCCGTAACAGCAGATGACTACAAAACTTTAATATATGGAAATTTTCCAAATATAAAATCTATATCTGTATGGGGCGGAGAAGAAAATGACCCGCCACGATATGGAACAGTTTTTGTTTCAATCCGAAAAAATAAAGATGTTAATACGGAATCTGACTTTTTGACAAATGGCGAAAAGGAAGATATATTAACTTATCTACGAGATAAGAAAGTACTCTCTATATTTCCAGAAATAATTGATCCAGACTATGTAAATATTGTGCTTGACGTGTTGTTTAAGTATAACCGAAACCTTACTACGTATAGTAAGGTTGGCCTTGAAACTAAGGTCAAAGAGGCAATATCTAATTTTAATACACAATATTTAGATTCATTTGATGGCGTATTTCGTCATTCATTTTTAACAAAAACAGTTGATGGCTCAAACCCAGCCATATTAAATTCACATGTTAGAATTTATGTTTCTAAAAGTGCATATTTTATTGTTGACCGCCCGGAAAAAATAACTATTAAGTATGGTGTTCCCCTTACCGTAGATAATGGTGTCTCTATTACATATTCTAGTAGTTGGAATTATGACGGAGTGACATACTACATAGGAGACACTGAAAGTACTAAATCAAGTGATATTAGATCACTATTCATATACTACTATGACTCTAATAATATACCAATTATAAAGGAAGCAAATGTTGGAACAATTACATTAAGCACCGGAACTGTTGAATTAGACCCAATACTCACTGATGAAACTACCAAAATAACCCTAGATCTTATACCTCTTTCAAATGATATTGCTCCTAAGAGAAATCAACTTATACAAATTGATACTACACGACTAAATGTGTATGGCGAAGTTGATACAATAGCAGTTGGAGGATCAAGTCGGGCAGTTGAATACAAAACATTTAATAGAGACCGATAAATATGCTTCTAAGTATAGCAAATTCTCGTCCACGTAATATGGAGTCTATTGGAGTCGCTGGACTCTATCCGCCTTCTTTGCAAGAATCAGCGACTTCGATTATAGAATTTATTGAGTTATACTATGATTATTTAAATACTACCGGTTTGCCATCAAATGAGATTGCAAACATTACACGAGATAAGGATATTGATATTGTATCAAACAAGTATTTAACAGAAATACAGAGTTTAATAGGACGAAATATACCAAACAGTCGTGTAATTGATAAAGTTACGTTGTACAGAGTTATTATACAGTATTATCGTACTCGCGGGTCAGAAGACAGTATACATACATTTTTTAAAATTTTCTTTGATGAAATTGTAGATATATTCTATCCTCGCGAGTATCTTTTTGACTTGTCTGGCGGTCGAGGTAAGTGGAGTCCAATTAATATACCAACTCGGCGCAAAACATATACAAATCCAAATAAAGTTACGCTGCAGATAAAGTCAGATTATAAAATAGGACCATTCCCGCTATCAGATATTGGTCCATATTCAGTAACACTAAAGGCAATTAAAAAGAATATATGGACGTATGGTGGCGGCGCGCAATCCGTCAACTTGCCATATGTTGAAAAAACAAATATTGCTGACGAGGAGGAGGACCCAATTTATCGATGGGTTTATAGGTATAAAGATTTTAGTATCTTTAGTACAAATGACACAAATTGGCCAGACGAAGCTGTATGGGAAATAGTGTCTCGCAATATTGAGTATTCTCCGCTTCCGTCTGGATTTTCACTCTTAGAGTCTGGATCGTCTGCTATGCTACAAAATGGTCAATCTGCTTTACTTGAAAATGCAGATATTAACGCACCAATTGAAACTAAAAATATTGATTATAGCACACTCACTATCACAGAAGATAAGCCTGTATTTGAAGACGAATTAATCGTTGATGAAACTAAAATCGTTGATGAGACCGGGACTGTGTTAATCCCCGGTAACTCTTTGATTGACGAAAAGACGTCGCCAAACTTATTTGCAACAGAACGCATAATACAAAGTCGCACTGAACTTGATGATTTAATTGATATTGCAACGTTTGGTATTACTACTGAAGCAGATACACAGTTGCAAGTTGAACGCGGTGCAGAGCTCAGAGTAACTGCAATTGTAACAGAAAAAGCTGGTGGATTTACCTATATAGTTAATAATACAAATATTGAGTATTACCATACATTTGAAGTGGCGGCTTTTCCAGAATATACTTTTAAAGCTGGAGATATTGTTCATTCACTTGAAGATGTTACGGATCTAACTGATAATACTGATTTTTCTTATTCAAGAATTTACCGTTCTAGTGATTTAGACCCTATAACTTGGGTCGAAATTGATAAGAATACTGAAGTTTGGAATTATGACGATAACAGATCATTTGCGTCAGACTTATATAAACTACATGACGGTGAATATTGGCAAAAATATTCATATCGTATACGCTCACGACTTCCACAAGAAGACTGGGTAAATGACTATCTACGATTTATCCACCCAGCTGGATTAAAACTATTTAGTGCAATACTTTACGAATTTATTTCACGTGCAACCTGGAACAATTTAATCGATTACTCAGTTAAAAAGCCGCAGGACAGTTATCGCTGGCTAAATGTATATGACCCCCCAGTCATTGGTTACCACACCCCTAGGCATCAACCAGGTTGGCTATCGGGTAATAACCGTCTACTAACTGTAATTCTAGAATATTTAAAGAGCAGCAGCACTGAAGACGACTATGTAAGACTAATGACTTACGTTATCACTATCTTCTCTCAAAATAGCAACCTGCGAGATAAGACAGTATACGCAAACTATCAAGGGTGGTTAAAATATCTTGATCCAAATGAGCTTATATGTGGAATAAGCGATAAGACTATTGATGAAGCGAGCTCTGTTTGGGACAAGACAAAAAGAAATGTATTTAGTAATATTTCATCTTTTGTCAATTTTAAAATTAAAGACCAATCATACTACCCATGGTTCTACAGTGAACTTATTGGTCTTGACCTGGTATACGAAGACACTGATTTAAATTATTTTGAAGGTTTAATTGAATTAGTTAGCGATGAATTAGAACCGAATTACGTTGGTAGCACACTTGAAGAAAAGGAATCACTTATATATCGACATGCGCTTGAAAAACAAGACGGCATAGATGATTTTATAACAGAAAATGTAATAGATTCATTTGTCACAGAAGGTCAAATCAATCCTAGCATAGTATCAAGCCTATTTTCTAATAAGGAGGTACTAAATGAAAATGAAGTTGTACGTTTCTATGCACTCACTAAATATATACCAAACGATACTGTTTTGTATTGGGGCGTTTCAGACTCAAATGTGTCTCAGCAGTATGGGGAATGCGTTGTAAAAAATGGTGTAGCCGTCTTTAAGTTAGTTCCGCTGTTAAATATGTCAACCGGATCACCTCAAACATTTACGGCAACGATTCGTCAAGGATCACCTACTGGACCAATACTTGCTCATAGCGCACCAGTTACAGTAAATGATAACACTGCTGCTCCAACATACTCGATAGTTTCAACAGCAAACAGCGTAATTGAGGGTGGAGCGATACCATTTACGGTGTCGACCTCGAATGTTGACGATACCGAAGCACTATACTACAGCGTGACACTTCCAAATGATTTGACTCCAATATTGGGAGGACTAGTCATTAAGAATGGTACCGCGTCATTTACACTTATTGCGATTCCAGACACTCTAAACACAGAAGAACCTGAATCATTTAATGTTAAGTTGTATGCTTGTGATAGCGCTGGATTAGTTGCGGCGACTAGCACTGATATAGAAATATTAGACGCATATAAATTATGGGATTTTTCCACAACATCTTCGTCTACTTTAATTGGATTTAAAGTTACCACGGCGGCAGCAATAGACGTTAGTATTGGTTGGACTGATGGCTCACTAGAACAAACAGTGGGTAGCGACGTCGCTATTACACACACCTACTCGTAACTACAATATAAATAATAGTATATGTCAGACATAAAATTTTCACAGCTTACGCAAATAACAGATGCTTCGTCATTAGATCTCGTACCTATAATTGACGTCTCTAATGCGCTTATGTCTGAGAATGGAAGTAATGCTATTATTAGTATAGGCGACCTCACATCTTCATTTTTTAATAGTATTGGAAATGGGTCAATAAGTAGCGCAAAGATACAGACGAGTCCAGAATTCTTAGGCAACGTGAAGTTACCAGTCACCACGACTATTGGGGACGTAAATGCAACTGAGATTGGCTTTTTAACCGGTTTACGTAATAACATACAATATCAGTTAGACAACCCAGTTTATTCTGGCGGCACATTAACTCTTGGACCAGGAACAACCGCTGGCGCGCCACTTAAAATTGTAGTAGGCGCACTGACATCAACACCAATTGCCGGAAATATTGAGTTTAATGGTGCAGACTTGTACTATACAAAAAGTAACCAAGTGCGTCAAACTCTAGCGACTACAACCTATGTAGACGGCGCATTATTAAATATAATAGACGCCGCGCCTGAAGCTTTAAACACACTTAATGAATTGGCCGCTGCTCTTGGCGACGACGCTAACTATGCGACTACAATAACGAATTCACTTCTAACGAAAGCGCCGCTTGATTCACCGTCTTTTACTGGTAATGTAACATTTGGTACAGGAGCAACAATAACACTTCCAAATAACAGCATTACGGGTGCTATGATTGCAAGCGGCACAATTGTTGATGCAGACATTAGTACAACAGCAGCGATTGCGGGAAGTAAGATAACGCCGGCCTTCGCAACCGGAGACATTTCGACCACAACCGGATCACTCACTATTGGAAACGCCACCCAGTTTGAGAGTCGTATTGGAACCACTGTTGTCACACCACAAGTACAAATTATTGCATTAGGAAACGATAGCGCGGGAGCTCTCTTTGGACGCTTTTCAGCTGACGCTGCTGCTTCTCGTCATAGCTTCATAAAATCACGCGCCACAACAAAGGGTGGCCACGCTATAGTACATACTGGTGACGACTTAGGTATGATTGTATTTGGCGGGTCAGACGGCGGAAAAATAGTAGAGGCGGCTCGTATACACGCTGAAGTTGATATTGGCGCTACAGTGACTGGTGGCTCATTTGTTATTGGAAAGCGATATCGAATAGTGTCTCTTGGAAACACTGTTTGGGCTGGAGTTGGCTGGGTCGCTGTCCCACCGGCAACGTCCCCGGTGGTTGGTGATATTTTTACCGCAATAGCAAATGGAGCCGGTACTACTGGAACTGCGAGTGAAGAGCCAAATGTCAGTGATATGCCTGGTCGTTTGATATTTAGCACAACATCAAAGGGCAGCCAAACAGGCACTGAGCGTATGCGCATCACCTCTGCTGGTAATGTTGGTATTGGAACAACAACACCAAGCGTTAAACTTGACGTTGATGGCGGTGACATCAAGTTTAAAAATGCTGATACCGGATCAAGTATCACTACTGGAGAGTCTAATATACGACTGGGCTATGCTAGAACTGGTGTCGGACTGTCTAAGTTAGAAATATACAGTTCGGCCGGAACAACCGCGTTAGGAAAAGCTGTAATTGAACGCGCTTCTGGTAATGACGGCGTACTCACCCTGTCAGATACTGGTACTAGTGATATTATAATTCATAAAAATAATGCCACCGGAAACATAATCCTTAGAACTGGAACGGGAACTCCAACTGATCGTCTAACTGTCAATGGCGTTGATGGATCAGTAAGACTGGCTACAAACCCCGCCTTTAGTGCTGTTGGTGGCACACAGGTTGCTACAACTTCCTTTGTAGCTCAAAGTATTGCCGCGCCTATTATAGGACCTGTTACGGCTGGACGAGATCTCATCAGTGGCGATGTTGGTAAGTATATCAGATACAATGGAATGTCAGCAGCAACTTTCACTGTACCATTTGGGCTAACTGGAATTATAGTCGGATCTGTTATTACATTTAGACGCTGTACAGGTGCGGGAGCTATAACATTAAATACTAGTGGTGCTGGGGGTGGAGAAAGCATTACCATACATGATAATGGTGCATCTTCAGTAGCGGCAGGCAAAACATTTTCAATTAAATGTATCGTCGCCTCTGGTCTTACACGAGAATGGGACTTTATTGGTTAATTTACAGCATCAATATTACACTATAAATATAGCATATGGCCACAGTAAAAATTACAGGATTACCACTAATTGAATCTGCTAATGTAACCGCAAATGATCTTTTTCATGTTATTGATGTAGACGCCACGAGTGGAACATATCCCACTGGCACAAACAAAAGGGTAACTGCAACAGATTTAGCAAATCGCCTTGCTGCACTTAATACCGCTACAATGCCTCCAGTAGTACAAACCGAGTTAGACCTTAAGTTATCGATCGCCGACTTTAATAGCGCTGGGCTTAAAATAGCGGCTCCGGTTGTTGCCGCTACAGTTGCGCCAATCACTCTATCTACTACTGTTGCTGGTAACAGTATTGACGGAGTAACTCTTGTGGCTGGCAATCGCCTCTTAGTAAAAAACCAAAGTGTTGCGTCAGAAAATGGTATCTATATCATAAACTCTACCGGTCTCACTGAGGCCAATCGAGCGACTGACTTTGACACAGCGGGCGAAATTAATAACGGTTTTGTGCTTGTAAATGGAGGCCTGACTCAGGCAGGCAGTGGTTGGGCAGTAACAAGCACTCTAACCACTGCACAAAATGCAGTGGGAACAGAATCAATTGTTTTTACTCAATTTGCTGCGGGTCTTTCCGGTCTTTCAAAGGCGTCTGTAGGGTTGGGCAATGTTGACAACACGAACGATCTTAGTAAGCCGCTATCGACAGCAACGATCACCGCCTTAGCTGACAAGCAAGGCACTTTAACGGGTTCGGCATCGACGATAGCAACCGTGAACCTAACTGCTAGTCGAGTATTAATTACGGACACCAGCGGTAAAGTGGCGGTGAGCCCAGTAACAAGCACTGAGTTAGGGCACTTAAGTGGAACCTCAAGCAACATTTTAACCAGCCTGAGTAACATTTCAACCAGCCTGAGTAACAAGGCGAATAGCGCAAACCCGATCTTTACTGGTACAGTGAACCTTCCAACAGGAACCGCGACGGCCTCGCCGCTCAAGTTCACGGCTGGCACCGAGCTGTTGGGGACGTCCACATCTGGGTCAGTTGAATTCGACGGCACTAACCTCTATTTTACGCCTGCCTCAACCCGCAAGACAATTGCCTTCACCGACTCCGCGCTTGGGGCTGGCGTAGTTGGTAACGCCCAACTAGCATCTGGGCTGACCCTCGGTGGCACGACGTCGGGCACCTTCAGCGGTCCTTTGACGGGCAATGCGACGACCGCAACGACAGCGGGAAGCACGACTTCTTTTACTGGCAATCTGGCTGGCGATGTGACCGGCACGCAGGGCGCGACGGCAATCTCCGCAGCAACGATCACGGGCAAAGCACTGACGGGTTATGTTTCTGGAGCAGGCACAGTTTCCACGAGCGATACGATTCTAACGGCAATCAACAAACTCAATGGCAATGACGGGCTCAAGGCGCCGCTCGCCAGCCCGGTTTTTACGGGAACCGTCGTGTTGCCGGCAGGAACCAGCTCGGTGGCTCCGCTCAGGATCCCGACCGCCGTTGCGCTGTTGACGACGCCCGTGGCTGGATCGTTCGAATTCAGTAGCCCCACCCTTTATTTTACGCCTGTTAGTTCAACCCGCAAGATAATTGCCTTCACCAGCGATATAACAAACTATACTCATCCCACTGGCGATGGCAACCTTCACGTGCCAGCAACCTCAACCACCAATAATGGTAAGGTATTGACAGCTGGTTCCACCGCTGGCAGTATTAGTTGGGCTACACCAGTAATTTATGATACTATTATACCCAAAACTGGCAACTTCACGTTAGTACTTGGTGATGCCGGCAGTTATATTAGAATAATTGCCGGCACCAGTAACACCGTTATAACCATACCGACGCATACTTCTGTGCCATTCCCAATTGGAACAGACATTAAATTTTATAACCGTGATGCCGGCGGAAATTTATCTTTCAGCAAAGCTGGGGTGACAGTAAATAATGATCAAATAGCGTTAATTACTGCTGGCGAAGTATTTGCAATTAAGAAGGTAGCTCAGAACGAATGGGATTTTATTTGATAACGTATGAATCAGAATTTAATAACAAGTAGCCGGACACGTCGAAAAAAATTAACAACGGGGAATATATTTACTGGTAATGCCTATTATGGTGATATTGATAGCGAGATCGTGGAATCACAGGTGGACTCGCCGTTTGCGATTGCTAGTGATATGAATGCTGATGGCAATGTTATAGTAGTTGGGCAATCATTTCATTCGTCATCTACAAAAGTTGGGGTTGGAGTTGTACGCGTATATAGTTGGAGTAGTTCAAGTTGGGTCCAAAAGGGCGGAGATATTATTCCTTCAAATGCAAGTAGTAATGTTGGCGCTAAGGTGCAAATAAGCCATGACGGAAATACGGTATTATTTATATACTTAAATTCAACCAGTCCGACACCGGCCGGGGAGATGGCAGCATATAGATTCGCTAACGGCGCTTGGACTGCAATTACATTAACTCAGACACCGTCGTCTGGTGTTCGCGATATCGCATTAAGTGGTGATGGAAATACAGCCGTGGCGGCCGCCACATTCAATATAATTGTGCAGGATTTGGTAAATGATACTATCACAGCAATATCAATGCCTACTACAGTGTCTAGTTTTCTTTCATGTAATATAAATGAAAATGGGACTGTACTAGTAGTCACCGCCGCGCCGCTTTCGGGAGGATTTAACACGCTAGTATATAAAAAAATAGCTGGTGAATGGACATACTCATTTGGTTTATCCACTGATACTGGCAATAGCTACTATTCAGCAATTTCTAATGATGGTTTTACAATCTCTGGCAGTACTTTCACTTCATTGCGGGTGTATAATATTAATACTGGCACAGCAGTACTAAAATCATCACAAGAACTTTCAGCCAGGTATGGCGGTATGTGTGATTTTAATGGAGACGCGTCAATGATAATAATTAGCGACGCAGCCTCTAGCCAACAGAATAATGGTGGGTGTGTTGTATATAAATGGAACGCAAATAATAATACATGGGAAAAATATGGTAATACTATTACTGATGGACTTTTTAGTACCAGAGGAAATCCATCTAAATCGGTTAGCATTAACGCTGCGGGCACTAGAGTATTGATTTCCGGCAGTAATTATTATCAATATGACGGCGGGACGAATAGTAATAATTTCTCACCGCAGGTATACCAGTATAATTCAGCCACGGGAATGTGGGATAAGTTGGGCGGCCCTATTTTAGCAGACGCTATGATTGATAAGCCTTGGCTTAGCGCGGACATTAATGGTGATGGATCAATTGTTGCGTATGGTTTGTCAAATTTAGTTCATGCTAATAAACTTTCAGTAGACGTTAATACAAAGTTCCCACAATACAGTAAAGTTTGCATATATGACAAAGCATTAAATACTAAAACGTATATAAATCCGCCGAACAGTCCAAATGATCGATCTGGATTTGGTTGGAAAATTGCATTAAACGATGCTGGTGATACGTTTATCACGAGTACACAAAGAGATGGTGGAATATATGTGTACAAAAAATCAGGTACGACATGGGCCCGCTTGGGTAATATTATACCATCATACATCAATTCAAATAATAGTGTTAGTATAAATGCTGCTGGTGACCGCGTTGCTGTATGTAGAGTCAATACTGTAGATGTGTATGCATACGTTTCAGGTACAAACACTTGGAATCTATTGGGTAGCACAATCACTGTAACCACAGTTAAAGATGTATCGCTTAACGCGAATGGAGACCGAATTGCAATTGCGCACTCTGCAAAAATTTCGGTATATTCATATATATCGTCGGCATGGAGTCTATTGGGCACTCAGGCTATATTTAATTCTCCAAGCCCTGGATGGGGACATAGCGTATCATTTAATGATATAGGTGACACTGTTGCTGTTGGCTGCACTGACGGATCCGCGTCAGTATTCTCGTGGAATGGCACTACGTGGACAAAAATTAGTAAAGATGAATTTGCTTTTGGAACCAACGTGTCACTTAACGCAGTAGGTGACCGATTATTAATAGGTTACCCAACTCTTGGTGTGGGTGGCGTGGTTGGATTATATTGGTGGAATGGTACCGAATGGATAGCAGTATTAAATCGTCGTGATAACTATAATAGTCTCACCGGAGGCTGGGCCGCGGCGGAAGCACACGCGTTTATAGAGGCTGGTATTAATAATCACGGTAGCGTATGCAAATTAAATAAAGGCGGTAAAAAGCTTTTGGTTGGTAGCCAACGTCGTGGATTGGATTATGGCACCTCACCACGATAACATTATAAATAGAGTATATGTGGGTCATATACTCTAATTTTAAGTAGATTATCTTAATATAACAGATAAGTAATAGTTCAATAAGATCTAATATTTTAAATAAAAAACTTTAACAATCAAATATAATAACTATGTCAGTTAAAATTACAGCACTAGACCCAAGTGAGTCAATCACGACCAATGATCTTATACAAATCATTGATGTTGATGATACCACCACGATGTCTAGCGCAAGTGGAACAAATAAGAAAGTAAAGGCTGGTGTTGCGGCAAATCAATTAGGCGCCTTGCTGACTGCTATTCCAGCTATTATACAGACTGAAATTGATGAAAAGGCTCCAATAGTAAGTCCTACTTTTAGCGGCAATGTAGAGTTGCCAAACACTACATCTATTGGCGACGTTACTGCTGCCGAAATTGGATATGTACATGACGTTACAGGTCCAATTCAAGTTCAACTAGACAGTAAAGTACCCTCATCTAATTCGGCTTTTACTGGAACAATTACTTCGTCAAATGTTGCCGCTCAGTCGTTAACTTCTGCTGCATTACATTGCATAGGAACGACTGGTGCCATATTAATTGACAGCGAAGGGCACAAAAGAATCTCATGGAATGACGGCGACGGCAACTTTAACATACGTGCTGGACATTATCACAATGGCACAGTTGTTGTCTATGCTAAGTCCACATCTGAACTCGACGGTGGCGCATCAGTCATAACATTTGGTTCAGACGGCACCGACGGCAACATCAGGATGAGTGCCGCACCGATTGGCGTGCCTGCCACAACATTAACGTGGGCAAACAACTTTGTACTAAACAAAGACGCTGCATACACAAATAAAAAGTTTGGAATTGGAACAGTCGCCCCGGCCGACACGCTTGACGTGAACGGATCGGTAGTGTTACGCGGTAACTCCGATGGAGCCATAATGTTTGCTCCTAAATTCGGAACACCACCATCTGGCACCAACTATGATAGGTTTGAAATCTATGTAGATCCAACTACACAAATTACAACTATTGGAAACTCTAATAGCGGAACTGGCGAAGCAAGAGCGCTTGGTCTTAAAACAACGGGCCAGACCAGAATGACAGTTACAACTGATGGCAAAATCGGTATTGGAACAAGTGACCCCGCTACTGAGCTTGAAGTAATTGGCACAATTAAAGCAACTGAATTTAATGGGACATTCACTGGATCGTTTGCTGGAAATACAACTACCTCTACGCTTTCATCAAAAGCAAGCACTCTTGCTGCTGGCGGTGGTGACGGCACAGCAATGACATTTAACTGGGATAGTCGTCCAAATCAACCACTATGGTTATTAGGTGGTTCTGATGCTGCAAACATATATATCTATGACCCTAGCAGCTTCAATGTAGCCTACGCGACAACTGCAGGCAGCGCGACAACTGCTACCACTGCGACAAGCGCTACCACTGCGACAAGCGCTGGGAAACTAACCACACCAATAAAAATCAATGGCGTATCCTTTGATGGTACACAAGACATAACAGTTCCAACAAGTGGTAGTGTTAGTTATGCAACGGCTGCGGGGAGTGCAGCAACTGCCACAAATGCAACAAATGCAACTTATGCGACAAGCGCGGGTAGCGCGTTAACTATGCCTATTGGTACAAACACGACCAATATTGCCACCACTGCATTTGTGCTTGGCCAAGGGAGCGCTAGCACTCCGTTAGCTAATAGCACCACTGCTGCGATTGGTA
>Ga0049081_10000036_pt1 | contig 48929 bp, 30 predicted proteins | sample GreLakmeER78MSRF_FD_66717 | JGI IMG/M metagenome (GOLD analysis project Ga0049081, IMG submission 66717) | Freshwater lentic microbial communities from great Laurentian Lakes, MI, USA - Great Lakes metaG ER78MSRF | ecosystem: Environmental > Aquatic > Freshwater > Lake | place: Great Lakes...
GGAATTAGGATTTTCTACATATAAGTTACCATTATCCACATAAGGTATTAGATTATTTGTTGTAGTATCAATATAAAATGAACCGTAAGTATATTGTGTGAACAACGCACCTACTGATTGGTACAATTGTGCCAGTTGTTCTGTTGCATTCCAATCTAATATAAAATCATTATAATATTCTACTGGCGTAAAACTAACTCTACCGTATTCATCAATAACATGAACTACCCAATTTTCAGGATTCATAAAGTCAGGATCATCAAATAACGAATTTAATATAGACTCATAACAATCTATACAGTCCTCACCAACACCCATCACTATAATAGCCTCTTCTAAACAATCATCGAAAATTGTAGTAGAATAATATTGTGGTACTTCACCAATTGGGTTTTGTAATTCCACATACCCAATTGATGTATTATATAATGAAGGTGGTATTGCGAAAGTTTGATTTTGATAAGATGTTATTATGCCATTATAAGTCTGAATTAGATCTTGTATAGTACTTTGATTTATCTGTGAATTAATATTTGCAAATGTTGTACCAACCAAAGGTGTCTCTATTGTTTCTGCACCCAAACCTATAATACCAATAGGATTTGTATTTGGTAAGGTTGTACCAGCTAAACCTATAACAGGAGTAAAAGGTAAAAATGTTGAGGATGTAGAAAACCCTGAACCAGTTGATATCCCTACTGGTAATGCAGGACCTACAGGACCTACAGGTAATACTGGACCTACTGGACCTACAGGTAATACTGGACCTACTGGGCCTACAGGTAATACTGGACCTACTGGACCTACTGCTGGACCTACTGGACCTACTGGAGTAGGTCCTGAAGGACTTGTGGTTCCAGATGTAGATGTAGTACCACTTAATTGCCCATCTAACCAACCAATAATATCATCTATTATTGGTGGTATTGTAGTTAAAGAACTACCTGAAGTACAAACAATATAACTTATATCGTTTTCTTCTATTATTTGGTAATTATATCCATACCACGCACAACATTCTGGACTACTAATTATAGTAGATAACTGACACGAAACTTGTGTAAATAATATTGTAAATTGGCTTCCAGGCGCATTTGGGTTTAACGCATTTAAATAATTTTGTGGCGTTACAGATGATGATGATGTTGAACCAAAAAAGTATGTTTGTCCATTAGATGTTAGTTGATAACATCTATTATTAAATGAATAAACGTTAGTAGGCATAGTATTATTAGTTAAATCAAATACAATAATACCGTTAGGTAATGTATTCACTGGTTCCCCTACACAAGGTGCTATCTTAGAACAATACTCTACTACTCTACATTCTTCATTAGTATATGTCACATATTTACCACCTTCTGATGTACAACAAGAAGCAAATTCATTAAATGATACTTTAGTACCACCAGAATTAACAAAATATATATACGGATCACAAGTTATCGCACTTAAAGATGAACAGTCTATTTGAAAATTGTCTCGTGGGATTTCATTAACACAAATTTGTAATGTTTGGTTAATATCACAATTCTCTGATGACACTTCTAATAACGCATTATTTTGTGCCACCATATAGTTATTTTGAATTACATACCATTCAGGTGAATAAGACAAATAACTATTTTGTAGTATTTGTTGTTGATAATCTAAGTACGCTTGTTCTGCAGTCTCAAATTGTTGTTGAAATGTTGTTTTACCATCGTTCTGTAATGGTGTTTCTATAATACTATAATTAACATCTACACAATCTTCTATGAATTGGTATGTATTAATCGCTGGATTAAATGTTAACTGAGTAGTATAAAATTCACTGGTACCTGATGGTACACTATTAAATAAACCGTGATTATAATTTAAAAAGTAATTTTCACCTAAAGTTGTTGCCGTAACAGTGACTGTTGGTTCTGAATTAAAGTTAGGTATAAAACACCTACTAAAATACTGTAAGTATTCACTACCACCATCATATGGACCAACGTGTGGGTTATTACCGTCCAAATTAGTTACTACATTAGAACCGTAAGTCTCTCTATACCATCCTCCCGCTTTTTGGAAATACATTTCAGTATAATCATTTTCTACTAATTGTCCAGTAGTTTGATCAATATAATTTGTAATAACTAAATCACCATTTATCGGTGGTAAAGGAAATCCATTTTCATCGTATGGTATAATATCTAAATTTACTTCACCAGTGTAAATATACAATAATCTTTTTATCTCTTCTACATCTAAAGGTTTATCTACCATTACAATGTATTCGTTAAAATTAACTAAAGATTCTGGTGCACCAATAAATCTAAACAAAAATTCTACTGCTTTTCTAGTACCCTTACTTTTCCATATCCAAGCAATATTCAATATCAATCTTCTGTAAAGTTCAATATCTATTTCACTTTGTGTCATATTAGTAGAAGTACCACTAAATTCACCAGCCCCATTACTCGGTAAAAACATTTTACTAAACGAATTATCAGTAATAAATGTAACAGGATCTAAACCTAACATATACGCCAAATCTTTGACTAATACATCAGGTACATTATTTTTCTTATCATAAGTGACAACGTGTGCTAATTTAATTCCATTTATATATTTTTTAATATAATCAAATTCAACACCATATATTCTTAATAATTTAGTCGCCTTTTCACCATTTAAAATATAATCATTACCGTCCGCCATTGGCACGGTATCAAAACTATTTACCGCCTCAGTAGTATATTTTCTTACAATTATGTCAGTTTTAGAATTATCTAAATCATCACCTAACTGATTCATTTTATCTAAGAAAGCAATATAGTAACTATCAAAAAAGTTTAAGTTATATCCATCTTCTGAGATTGGGAAATTAAATAGTTTCTTACTTGTTAGTAAAACACCATTGTCGGTTGGTTGTGTACTATAAAACTGAGATGTATATTTTGGATATATATTCCTATCTAATAAATTTAATTGTAAATCATTTAATCCTGAAAAGAATTTTTCTATTTCAGATTCATTCGGTTTTATAAAATACGGTATTGGTGCATCTATTGGTGCACTTAAAAAAGATATTTGTGGTAATATTAATCCAGTTAATTCTGGGAAAGGATTGCCATCAACAACTAATTCTATTTCAGAGTTAGTCTTTTGTGTTGCAGGTGTTATACTTTTTATATTTTTTAAAATACCATTATGTTCAATCACATAAGAAGTATGTTTTAATGTAAAATTTCTTAAAGGATTTTCCGTTTGTTCCGTAGGCGTAAATTGAGCGTCTACAGTATATTTTATATTATATGGATTAACAAAGAAATTACTATTTACCTTAAATGTAGATTCATCTGCCGATAAATCATAAACATAATCGGTAATATTATTACCACTTACACTACCAACTTTATTGTCTACATAAATTGCAGCAGGATAATTATTTTGTATTTCAATTAAGGATGCTCTTATTAATTCTTTTGACGAACCATACCACACATAACTTATCGGATTTGTTAAATCTAAATTAAGTTTTGTCTTTAAATTTTTTTGTATTTCTAATTGTGGACTATTTTCAGATACAATATCATCTAACGTAAAAAATTTAGATTTAGTTCCCTGAGTAAATAATACATTAGGCTTTGGATCTAAATTTACTGATATTGAGAAATTACCATTAGTGAATAGCGTTGTACCACCTTCACTAGTAAGTTGAAACCCTACTAAGTCAGGACTAAAATTCCTATACTCAATGTTGTCATTGAAAAATATCCTTTTAGCGTATCCTGCAATTTTTATCCTTTTATTTTTTGCCATTTACGTTTTAGAAATTAGTTATATCATCAAAATCTTTTGTTGGGTCGATAGTAAATTTCTGTTCCCTAACTTCATACAACGGTTTACCAGTAAACTGATCTTTAACTTCATATAAATTGTATTGTCTGTAAATCTGATTACCGAAATTGTATATAGTATAAATACCATCTTCCAAAGATTTTGTTTGGTTAGAGAATAGTGCGTAAGCCAATGTTTCTTCATCGAATTCCACCATTTCTATCTCCAACATAACTGGATTAAAAAACGTATTAGTTATAATTACATCCTGTAAAGGATTACCTATAAAAGGTATTGCGTTTGGTTTAATTGAAGGTGCAGAAGAGGGTGATACAGTACAGAATACACTTGTTGAGTTATCATTAAATGTATATGCCTGTGACGCATTAGAATTACCCTGATTTTGTGATACAGGCAATGCCCTATTATTTGAAGTTATAATCCTAAATAGATTTTGGATTTTATCTTGACCCGTTCCTGTTTGTTCTTTTATATATTCCACTCTATAACCAACTAAATTACCATTTTCAAATCTATTCTGTAATTCAAGTGGTATTTGATTGATATTGAATACAATACCTGTAACATCTTGATTGTCAACTAATAGTCCACAATCTTGAATGGTAGTTCTAATTTGTTTTGGTCTTATAATAATACTATAAAACCCTTTAGAACCAAATACCGAAGTAGGTAATTTTAATGTGTATAACCCACCAAAAATCTCATTGACGTTGTTTGGGTTATTTGCTGGAATTAATACCTCTGCAGGATCCAATGATTGTAATTCTACTGTTGTTAATGATTCCCTATTGGGGGTATAACTGTAAAATATTTCAACGTCATCAATTGATACATCCGCTGGTCTTATAGTTCCGTAATTTCCTGTAGCCATAACTTTATTTTTATATTCTTATAAATCCACCTCTATTTGTGTCGATATCATTACTTGTTTTTATTTCAGATAATATTCCGTGTCTTTCAAATATATCTTCTATACCTCTATTTATAAATACTGCACTATCAACTTCTGGTTTAAAAACTATTCCTAAATATTCTTCTTTTTTTAGAGAAGCGTTTAATGATCTGTTATATTGATTCCAACCACCATTTTTTGACACAAACTTAGTTGTATTAAAACTTAAAGATTTACCGTATTCGTCAGTAGTTTTTGTAAATTGTGTTTTAAATGTGGTGAATTCAACACCTGTATTTATTATATTATTAGTATTAGTACCAATTTTATATACTGTTTGTAAATTGTTTTCAGATATTACACCACTAAAATTATTTTTAGGATTGTTAGAAACGTTCAGATTAGGTACATAAATATCATTTCCCTGTGTGTCCTTTCTATACGATTTTACTTGTTTTAATAAAGAATCATCTGTATAACCACTAACTGTAACGTTATTTGTGTAGTAAAAACTAACAGGTGCACCTGCCAATCTACCATATGTAAATGAATTAAAATTATCAGGTTTAATTGATAGTGTGTTACTTTTAGGTACAAAAGGTTTGTCAGTAAAAATACCCATATCATCAATGTCTTGTGTTATAAATACTGAGACATCTATTGTGTTAACAATTTTTTGACTTAATGGTGTTAAGATAAAATTTCCTTCAGAATCTATCTTATAATTAGGTATTTTACCATAATAATATTTAGGATTAGTTTCATCAATAACTGTTTTACCCTCTGAATTTTTTATCAAAACACTTTTAGGTATATTCCTTACCGTATAATATTCTAAATTTATCTTTTTTCTAATGTATTCCATAACTATTTTATAAATATATTAAAGTATAGTTTGCCAAAATGTTAATGTAGGTATACCACTATTTGATGGGTTTAAATTAACTCCTGGTGGTACCAGTTGTTGTCTCGTATTAGGTGTAAATTTGTATTTATATATACCATTATCATTTTTTAAAATAACTTTAAGATAAGTTATACCATTTTCACCCTCTAAATTTGTTAATGTTATATTGTTCACGTTAAAATCTTTTGACGCTGCCATTTGATATATTTTACCATTTGATGCGTTGTTGAATTGTACTACCGCATACATCTCATACTCTTGATTTGGTGAGTTATCTACTAAATCCTTAAACCAATATATGTGAAATCCTTCATGTACTTCTTCTGGTTGTAGAACAGGATCACCTATTGTAAATGTAATAGGACAATTATCTAATGGTAAGACAAATCCGTATTGATTTTCTTGATCTTTACCAACCTGAGTATATATATCAGAAAAAGATAGTAGTTGGTTTTTACCACTATATGGGTTATCATAAAGTGATAACCTAATAAAACTATTAGTAAATCTTGCAGTCCTACAAAATATATCGTCAAAAATAAATCCAATATCTTTATATAAACCTGGTTCTGCTCCAGTACCCCTATGTGTAGGGTTATTCAGTAATATACTCGATGGGGTATAAAAATTTAAATTTATTTTAAATTTATCTATAATTTTCCAATTTTTATCACAAGGTTTAAATATGACTTTTTTATAGTCAACTATTGGGTTTATAGATTTTTTGATTTCGTCTTTCACAAACTTATCCTCTATTAATTCTGCATTGTCAACAGGAAAAAAATTAGTTCCCAATGCAATATCGATAGTACTACCACTACCCAAACTACCAATCAATATTTTTCTTCTATCAACAAACATCGTCAAATTCTTTTTGTTTTAAGAATGATAAGTCTAAACATCCACCCGCCACATCTCTTTTACCTAATTCATATTCACCGATATAACTAGCCAATGTGACTTCTATGTTCAAATTTGCCAAACCGTTGTAATTTAATATATCTAAAGTACTCGATGAACCAACATCTAAAGTAAATACAACTTTTGCCCAATTATTACCGTTAAACTGATAATAACCTATACCTACACCGTTTACTATGTCAGGATTTTGATTAAACACAATTAATCCCGATTGTGGGTTAGGTACTGTAGTAACGTCATTGAGATTTACCAATGAAGTTGCAGGTATATCTATAGTATAATTTAAGAACGTAGGGTCATTTAATAAATTAACAAACCTATTTTGTTGTACGTTATTAGCATCAGATGCCCCCAATATAATATCCTCAGAAATTAGTGAAAATTCACAAGGTGGATCTTGTCTTTGAAAATAAAATCTTTTATCTAAGTAAATGTAATGTGCCCCACTTTCAAACGGATAATCAACTCCTGCTCCAGAATTATCTATTTCACCTATATCTAATAAATCTCTCCATTTAAAAGAGTTGGGTGCAATCTCTGTTGCATAGTTTGGTATTTGAAATGACTTTCTTAATTTGTTAATTTCTAACGGATTTGTTATATTATATCTATCAATCACCACCTGTAAATTTACAACTGGATTTATATAATTAGAAAATTCTCTTATTTTAATTAAATTAAATGGTGAATAAATATACCCTTCTTTTTTATTACCTTTATTACTATCTTGTGAGTAAGTACTATAAATAGAATTTAAAAATTCTCTATATACAGTATTAACTCTATGATATAAATTTTCCATTCTTCTTTCTAATAATTCACTTTCATTATATTCTACAATGTCACCATCAAAAACATCATCACTTTCATCTATATTTTCATAATATAATGAACCTACATAATTTGTATCACCATAAGATCTTATATTATAGTTCACATTATTATTATTTTCTAAATCATACCCCGCAGAAATTTTAGTCCAAAATCTAGTGTTATATGGTGGAATTAAATTTTGTTGTTGTTGTAACCAATATTGTGTGTTTAATGATGTTGGATTGGAGTCATTGTCATTTTTTATTATTGATAAATAAATTTCTGTTACCGGTCTACCTAAATTATCTACTAATGAACTAACATCTATATCATTTTTAAAATTAAATGCCACCACTTCATCATTAAAATATGTAACACCATATGCCGCAGGATATAAATCGTAATCTTTATAATCTGAACTAGTTAATGATTTAAATTGTCTTACATAATAACTAGATAATTTACCATTTACACTCCTTTTTATCGTAGAAACACCAATAGTAATATTTATGTCTGATGGATTAACATCGATAACAAATGTCCTTAATTTATTATCATTTACTTGATTACCTAATTTAAATACTCTATATAACTGAGTATTTAAATTAAGTGTATTATTTGGTGTATTATCAACAAAATTAAATAATCTAATTCTATCTCCCACATTTAATCCGTGATTCATCGGTGTTCTAAACCCAATATATTGTCTACCATTTAATTCAATGGTAAATTGATTAATAATTGGTACACCGTCTTTAAGTGATATATTTAAATTGTTTTTTACTAAGGTAATATCTTTAGTACTAAATGGGTAAACTAATTTAAATAAATAATTTGATGCCCCATCACTGTCTAACATTTTTAATCTATCGTATCCAGGATCAAATGGGAAAAATTCACATAGTGCACTTTTATTATCATTAAATTGAATTTCATTTTCGTTTGGTTCATCATTATAAGAACCAACCCAACCATCCTTTTCAAATATAGAATTACTCATAATTGTTTTAGCGGCAATTTGTGGTAGAGGAATTGCGTTTGGTAATGGTTTAGGTTCTTTTAAATATATTTTTATATTTTCATTAAACAAAACATTCGTTACTACTGGTTTAACTACACCATAAAAACGATACTTAGTACTTTCTTTTCTTTCCTTTTCGAATTGTTCGTATTGACTAACAGTTGTGTCAATGTCATTTAATGGTATAGGTTTATTCGTATGATTTAAACCAAATTGTATTTGTGTGTTTACGTTAACATTATTAGGTAACTTAACACTATTTAATAATATTTTATTATTGTTATCCATTTAGTAATGTAGTATTAGTTACTCCTGATGTTGTTAGTGGAACGGTATTACCTACTTGTATAGTTTGTATTAATGTCTCCCCTAAACAAGTTTTATAAACCGTAAATGGATTGTTACCAGTATTGTTTATGTTAGGTGAGTTATTTATGTTTTCACTAACAGTATCGTTAGATGCGTTAAGACCCTCTAAAGTCACTGCGTCTATTAAATCCGCAAAGAATTGCGATACAGTTCTATGTAATGCAGTTTTTCCTGGTACTAAACCAAAATAAAGAAAATAAGGTGTTTGTGTCCTATTAAATTTAATACCATTCACTAAATTACTTCCGTTATTTGGGTCAGCTTGTGTTGTTACAAAGTTATAAGGGCTATTAGGATCCTCAATTGTAACTAATTGATTTATTTCGTCTACCCCATCTAATTGTGCCGTTTCCCCAAAATTAATCGTTTGATTACCGTTAGGGTAATTAATAAATGATGAGGTTTGCCCCGGAGCCAATCCATAAAAATAATCACCACTTCCATTTGTTTTTTTATAACCACAAGCATCTCCAGGTATAAATGAATCACCGTCATTATATTCGGAAAGTATTTGTTGACCTTCTAAATTATAAAATAAATTAAAACCATCTGATAACGATATCTCAGGATATGTATTATATACATTATCGAATTCTAATGATCCAGGTCTTTGGTGGTGGAATGTTAAATTAGATGCCTTATACCCATTAAATCTTTTACAGAAATAACTTCTTATATCTTCATCATGATTAAATCTTAAGAAACAATTACCAATTTCAATTCCAATATCATTTTTATCTATTATATCAACACCAATTTGTGAATGGTTTACACTTGCAGAGGTATTTACACAAATTGCTTTAGTGCAAGAAAACTCTACATATGACCTAAGGTTTAAAGATATATCCCCTTTATCTTCAAATTTAAGTATATTTCTATTTCCCGTAGTACCGTTTATCAGTAACGTACCTAATTTATATTTTACATCCTCATAACTAACATTAAAAGTGGTTGGTGGTATAACATCCATTATAAATGGTATATCATCTATATCACAGTATGTACTACTACCCAGTTCCATTATTGTTGTCGGTAACATCAAATTAGCCTTATATTCGTTACTATTATATTTCACATCACCCTTTGGTATGTACGGTGTATAATATATACTACCTTCTGCCCAAGTAATTAATCCGTGTTTTATTAACTTACTAAAATTATCATATTCTGTTGTGCTACCTATACAAGGTGCAACACCATTAGAACTACAATTAGGTAGACATGAGTAAGTAGAACAATTTGAAGATTCGGAAACAACATCTTCAGGTTCGGATTGAGTAATGGTTCCGAAACCATCTTGTCCCTCATCTTCTGAAGGTACATAGTTAGTTGAATCAACACAATCTAATGATGTTTTAAAGTATTCTTTTCTTTCCATCATTCTAGTGTTATCACATATATTTCTATGGTGTCCATGACCACCTATATTTGTCCATGTTGAGTTTCCGTTAGCGTCTTCTGTTTCAACATACTCAGGTTTTCCGTGTTCACCTTGTATTGTCCTATCTTTTATTTCGTATTGTACCCCAAACGAATTGAAAGTATTTTGAAATACTAAGAAGTTATTGAATACTATCTTACATCCCTCAAAATTAGTATTTTTACCTTTAAACTCTAATTCTTGTACCGCTAAGTTAAGGTTAGGTGTCTGTAAATCATTTTCATTTGTACCATACCAATCAGTAACTCTTCTAGACTTAACTTTTGCGATACAATCATTAACAACTATAGTTGGTGGAGTAAAAAAATTAGATGGTATTTTAATTCTCCATTGTTTGAATGTAGGATCCCCTTGAAAATTATTAGTAAAAGTTGGACCTGATATTGGACCTCTTTCCTTACAATCAAAATCACAAAATTTGTCTTTTTTAATTTGACCAAATTTTCTTTTTCTCTTCTTTAATTTATATGTACGTTTTACTAATGGAAAATATAATGTTCCACCCACCCAATCATTGTAAAAGTCAAATTTTAACATTCTTAAAAATACTGCCACAGGTTCCATAACACAAGAAACCCAATCTTTTATACCTGGTGTCTGAGTACCTCCACAATTTGAACAACTAAATGGTTCAACATATTGAACGTTACACCCTGAATCGCCACCAAATGGAGTTTCTATTAATGTTAATTTATATTCTTTACCTTCATCCGCACATTTTAATGGTATTAACGGTACTTTAATACAACATTTAGAACAACATCCTGTACTATCTCCACAATTGACTGAATTATCTGGACAGTCGTATGCCGTATTACTACAACAACTGTGTGGGGTGCCCCCACAAATATCTTTACACTTTTTACATAATAACTCACCAAAAATACACTTCATCTTTAAACCCCAACACACACGAAAAACTTTAATAGTGTTTGGTGGGCAATCATCAAGTAAATCACATTTATCACAGGTAGCATCTTCATACCAAACATTGTCTAAAGTACCTGTTCTAAATCTTCTACACCCATTATCCATTGAACCATTTGTCCAATTACAACTTGAACTACTCCAATTGTATGTATACCCTCCAGGTGTTTGGGGTGCGTAGACATAAGTGTTTCCGACTACGTCATTGTTACCTTGCGCTAAATATATTGGGAAATATCCAGTACCACCATTACCCCCCTGTGAATAAAATGTAATACCATTATATGTACCACCAAGAGGGTTTACATCAACCCAAGGGTCGTTAGGTGTTATTCCAGGTTTTTGTATTTTAGCATTAGGTGTATTTGCATTTATAACCCTCCATTCCGCAGACTCAATACCAATTGGGCCACAATCATCAGGTTCTCCACCACCTAAAGATGTGGTATCTATACAAGGGCTGTATTCCCTATTACATCTAGTCCAACTCCCCTGATCATTACAAACAGAACCACCAACTTCTCCCCAACCATTTTGAAATTCTTGTGCTTGCATATATACTTCAATCATACTACCTTTTTCAGAATATTTACATATACCAACTGGTAACTTTATATTACATATTGACGTAACTAAACCGTTAATAATATTCAAAATCCCATTTAAAAAACCTACTATGTGTCCAAATAATGTTAATAATATACATATAATTGTATAAAGTGGGTTAAAGTTAGTATCTAACCTATTGGTTGGGAATTTATTGACACCATCACCGTTTAATATATCTTTTATACCAATGAACCCTCTAGCCTCATCACCAAAAGGACCACCTATTTTCTGCATCCTACCGATATACTGTTTAACGGTATATACTTTTTTCCATCTAAATGGAAAAAACTCTTCTAAGTAGTTATATTGATTTGTTAAATCATTTGCATATGGTGTATTATCAGTTATTGTTGATAGTTGTTGATTTAAAGTAAAATCTGTACTGTTTTTTAACTCGTTAATCCCATATTCCCTAAAGTTAAAATTGTTGTTTGTGTTAGGTACTAAGTATTTAGCCCTTTCTCTTAATTTTTTATCACTAGATGTTGCATCCATAGATACCCTAAAACGATAATCACCTTCAGTAGAAACTCCTTTTATACCATCAGGTGACGGTATTAAATTACCAAACTCATCAGTAACTACCTTTCTAATATTCATTGGTACTAATACCGACCAATTACCGTTATCATCGATAGAATTATCTTTAAAGGTAAATTTCTCAATGTTACCGTCTACAGTTCTTCTAATTGCCTCAATTTTACCAGAACCAGTTATAACCTCATTTAATTTACCCATCTCACGGGCAGGTTTACAATTTTTATTTAATGAATCTTTTTCATCATCAGTAAAAATACTACCCATAAAAATTGCGGTAGGTACTAATTCTAAACTGTCTATTGATATGTCTAATCTATTTATACCTAAACCACTACCAACACTTAAACTATCACACCAATATGGTTCAACTCTAATCGGTAAGTTTTGTGAAAATATTTGTGGTAGACTATCTAAGTTATTTGAAGATTTAAATTTAAATCTATCTTTAAATAGATTATCACTATAACCTTGATCAATTAATTCAAATGGACGAACAGATAAAAATCCGATATCACTAACGTCCATATCATAATGTAAGAAATGATCACCTACAGGTACCCCAAATAGTATATAGTCACCCGCAGAATTAGTAGTTGTAGTGTATTTATAATATTTTTCATAAATTTCTAATGTAGTACTATCATCTAATATCTGTCTTTTCTTAGGAAAAGTACCAACTGGTGTATGATCTAATTTTTGTTGGTTACTTGGTAATACATTGTATCTTATACCATTCTTATTTTTTTGATCAGGAAATGGTTCTGTGTATGGATATATCGCAGACTTTACTGGATCATTTAAATCTCCATCTTCTACAGGTACAAATACCGAAACTCTTACGTTTGGTACACCGAAACCATTATTAATGATTACTCTACCCGCAATTACACCATATTCCGCACAATAACTGTTGTATTCATCTTTTTGTGAAATTTTTAAACTTAATATTTCTAAATGATCATAGTTTTGAGTTAAGTCAAGATTGACCTTCAAATAACCATTATCCTCACCAGGTGTTGTCCTAATTCTATATGATTTAGACATAAAAATCCCACTTTTTTTTCTTTTTTATTTTTTGTTTTCAAAAATTTCGATATCGTCAATATTTTCTTCTACATAACTTGTAGTATCTCTGAATTGATTTTCTCTTTTTTTAGTCTCTCTTTTAATTTTAAATTCCGCGTATTTTGTAAATATCCCCATAAATACTGCCTTAAATTTTTTACTAACTTTAGGTAATGATTTAGGAAAGAAAAACGAAATAAATATTTGTCCAACAAGAACTAAAATAATTAAAGGTATCGCAATTACTATAACTAAAAACGCAATAAGTCTAAATAGAAAATTACCTCCTGCTAAATCTGAAGGTATTATATTTAATGTTTGTTCTTCATTTATTTCATTTGCCAAACCTGATGATTGATTACATGTATTACATCCCATAACTTTTTATTTTTTTATTAAAACTAACTATATTTTTTAAAAAGTAATTATTAAGATGTAGAAATAGTCACTTTTATATCTTTATTTGGGTATTTAATCTCAAACATACCGTTAGGTTGTCCAAATAAAGTATATTTACCCAATAAATCTATCTGTCTAGTAGTATCATCAATATATGGTTGTGCAATCTCATTTAATGAATATTTTCCATTTTCATTCACTTTATTATATACTCTTAAATCCGTAACGTTTAATACACCACCAACATTATTAATATTTTCAATAAGTTGTGAGACGTATATGTTGTCACCCATTTCCCACTTATTAATATCAAAATAACTTGTAACACTACTAACAACTCCCGCAATAATATCTCCTTTAGGGATTGATTTCTCCGCAAAAATGTCTATTTCAAATCCTAAGTTAATTACTCTACCATTTTTAACGGTAACAAAATCATTAATCATTCTATAATCTGCCAAATATTCTGCGATATTCTGTTTTAATGTAGATGTCGCCTCAGTAGTTAATTTAGAGTTTGAGTCTAACGCCAAAATAGATACGTTAATTTTATTTCTTTCTTCCCAAACACCCGTTCTAAATGGTACCCCAAATTTACCAGGCATTAATGGTATTCTCGATTGATAATCCTTAATAGTTACACATCTGTCTTGTGCGGAAAAGTTATATCTCACCAAATTTCTAACTTCATCAATAGATGGTTCCGATTTACCTCCTAACGCAGGTATTGGGTTATTAACTGAAATACTATTTCTTATGATTCTGTTTATATCTGATGAATCACCGTTAATTACCACATTTATAGTACCTAAATTATTAATAACATTAACACCAATATTACTATCTTCTCCACCACCAACTCTATATCTTACATAGATAGTGTTATTAGTAGGTGGAATTTGTCCCAATGATAAGTTGTTCACTGTTTGTCCAATTCTATCAATTTGTCCTTTACAACCAACAAAACTATTTAATTCTGAAGTATCTGCGTCACCCGCACCGAATATAATTTTACAGAAACCATTGTCTGTAAATTCATTAATAAATCTACGAGGTGCGTTTAACCATTTACCTACAGATATACCTTCTCTATCAGATATTGTATTATCATCTATTACATAAACTTCCGCCTGTGCCAATGCAGGTACCTCATACCAACTTAAACTAAAATCATTAAATTCTTCTTCGGTTGGTTGGTTTACTAAATTAGTACCTTCTTTTGTAATAATGTTTTCTATTGAAAGTACGTTATCTTCTGGTAATATGATTTCTAAAAACGGTCTATAATCACTTCTACTTAATGTTCTTTTATAAGTTTTAGTAATACCATTTAACATAATTTCTCTTTTGGTAAGTGTATAGTTTTGAATTATTCCACTTCCGTCAATGTTTGGTACTATTAATCTATTAGGGATACCTCCAGTAGTAAATGGAGATGAAAAATCAGAATCTTCCATTAATTCGAATACTTTACCTGCACCTGTGGCTTGTGAACCTTTTAAAATTTTAGGTGCGTAACTTATATCAAATGTGTCACCTTTAACTGGAATATTAGTTACTTTCCAGTCAACTATCGTAATACTCGGTCTTTTACCAGGTATATTTAATCCAAAAGTTCTTGCCAACTCTAATAGTGAAGATCTTTCTTGTGCGTAACTAATTTGTGTTTCATTAAACATTCTATCGGTATGGAAAGATAACATATCCCCAACCGCAGCGTTTAATTCCAAAAGCATCATACCTACAGATGCATCATTAAAATCTGAGAATATTTCTGGATAATATTTTTGTATGAACTCTATTAATTGTTGTCTAACATCTGAGAAGTTCCTAGCGTTGTAATCTATTTTTTTAGCCATATTTAAAATGTTAATGTAATCGTATCTGTACTTGTGAATGTCCCCTCAATAACTGTATAGGTTAATTCCACAATAATTAATTCTTCTATTGTATCATTTCTAAATGATATATCGTTAATCAATAAATTAGGTATGAATCTAGTAATAGTTTGATTCAGATTATCCTTAATTTCTTCTTGTGTTATTTCATCATTGGGTTCAAAGATGAATTTTTTAAGATCACTACCAAATTCTGGTAGATATAACCTTTCTCCCTTATTAGTTAACAATAAATGTAATAAGTCTGCCCTAATTGCATCCTTATCAGTTTTATTCATTTTAAAATAGGAACCATCGGAACTATCTCTAAAAGGGAAATCAATATTTATATATCTAGTCTTTGCCATTGTTTATATAAATATTGTACTATAAATTTTTTGAAAAGAAATGGTAAAATATTAAAAAATTTTATTTACACTCAACCTTCATATTAAATATTGTTCTATCTAATGGTGAGAAAACAATTATGTTAATGGTGAAATCTTTTTGTTCTTTTGTGATAGTAAATGATGAATTTTTCTTCATTATAGGTCCATAAGATTTATATTTACCACCTAATTGTGTATTATAATCTCCCATGTTTTCATTTTTAGTAATGTCAATATTTATGTTTTTTATTTCATCAGTTACTTTTTTAGCCTCAGTATCACCTTGTTTAAAAATGGAATCTACTTTAAGTTTACCACCAACACTACCAATCGCAGCATTAATACTTTCTACTAAACCTTCTTTTTCCTTATAATACATTAATTCACCAACAAAATTTCTTGGTGTATTAGTTGTAGAACTTAAGTCATCATCTTTGGTTGTATTAATATAGTGAATCATACTTTTTGGTTGTATGTATAACATTTTCTTTCTTTCATCTGCACTTAATGCAACTTGTTTATATTCATTATTCCAAACATCACCCATAAATCCACTAAAGAATTCTTGATCACCGTATTTCACATAAAATGCGTCTGGAACAACTAGTGAATCAAAGGAAATTGTTATAGTATTACCTTCACCTACTGGGAATGCACTATTCACTGCCTTAGATACGAAATTATTTGCCTTTACACCTCTACCCCCTTTGGTTTCTGCGTTATAATTACACTTTAATGGGGGTGGTGGTTCCGCTCTACATAAACAAGATGGTTCAATTCTTATTGGTTTCTCTGTAGGACAAACACAGTCACCCTTATCATTTTCTACTAAATCTCCAGTACATTCACATTTTTTCTTTTCTAAATTATATTCCGTACATTCATCACATTTAGGACAACTACAATCTGGTAATACAGGTATTTTACCTGCCACATCACAGTAACACTTGCCGTCTATTGTATATGTCCCTTCTTTACATTTACATTCACCTTTTTCGTCTTTTTCCATACATTTAGGACAAGGACATCCACATTTCTCATCTGGTAAAATTTTAAATTCTTTATCACAATAACATTTACCATCAGGACCTTTATTTAAACCTGATATACATTCACATTCACCGCCCTTAACTAATCTCTCCATACAATCAGGACATTCTTTTTCATCCTCTTCTCTACATTTACAATCTTCTTTAATTTGACCCGGAGGACATTCACATAGTTTGGTTTCTTTATTATAAATCAAACCATCGGGACACTTACATTTACCATCTACGTCTTTTTGCATACAGGGATCAGTACATAGTTCTTCATCTTTAAGTGTATAACAAACATTTGCGGTAACTGCGACAATTTGTCCAGGATTAAGTCCACCTTGACTAATTAATTTCACCCACATCTCATCAACATTATCCTTAGTGTACATTGTACCACCCTCAATATATTTTACTGTTGCGTTAGGATCTACTCTTAAACCAATTGTTTTACCGTCTTTGTCTAATGTAGTTTTTATTGATTCAAATAAATTTTTTGCCCTATCAGACGCCAATTTTGTATTTGTTTTCTGACTTCCTGTATAACTTGGCTTTGGTAATTTTTTACCACTAAACGGTTTAAATTCAAAGTCTGTACAAACCCCACCATAACCTGAATCAGGTTTAATTTCCCATTTTTTACAATAGTTATTATCCCATCGAGGTTCTACAATACCCGAATAATAGTTACTCGCAAACCCTTGAAGAGTGATGTCTCTGATATACATAGTACCACTATCTAAACCTTTTTTATATTCAGGATTAGAGTTAATTATTAGTCTTACTGAATTTAAAAAATTTTCTACCGCTTTTGATCCTGTAGGTACATCCACCTTAAATCTACCTGTTGCCTTTACTATAAAACATTCCGTTTTATCTGCAGTTTGGTTTTGTTCACCTTTAGAATCGACTTTAGTTTCTTGATTTTGTTCCGTTTTTTCTCCTTCGGGTTTATTCTCCGTTGGTTTAGTTTCCGCAGGTTTATCTTCCCCTGTTTCCGCACTAGTACTTACCTCAGTAATAGGTGTCCCTTTCTCATACACCATCAAATTTTTTATCCTATCTAATTCCTCAAATAAATTTCTCATACTTTTAACCAATTTTTTTGGCAGTTAAAAAAATATATACTATATTTGTTATATAAATACTTAACAACTATGAAAAAAATACTTTTATCCCTTTTATTTTTAAATAGTATTATATGTTTTTCTCAGAAAAACTTTACTATGGAGGAGTTTAATTCTATCACAAATAATGGTGAGAAATGGAAAAAAGATATTAAATTTTTTATGTATGGTAAATACACAAAAGAAGATTCCTTAACTGTAGTTAAAACTATAAATGAATTCAATGATTTGATTGAAATTATTACACTTAAATTGGTTAGTGATATAGATTCATCTAACAGTGTGATTTATTTTTTAAGTGACAGTGAATATATTAAATTATATCCTTCAAGTGAAAGTGGTATAAGGAATTCTATAGGGTTAACAAGTAAGTATTTTGTATTTAAAGATATAGTAGAAAGTAGAGTTCATATCGATATTATAGAGTGTACAAAATATCACTGTACTAGTAGTACCATAATTCATGAAATGTTTCACCTATTAGGTTTTAGGCATATAGATGGAGAAAAGAACAGTATTCTGAAGGGTCATACAGAAGTATTAACCGAAAAAGATAAAGAAATGATTTCTTATTTATATAAACAATAAAAGTCGGATTTCTCCGACTTTTTTTATTTTAAAGTTTTAGTACCTTTAATATGTTTAGGTTCGTATGGGCAATGTAAACAACCATTTCCACAACAACTTCCCCTTAGTTTATGGTATTCTTCAGTCATTACCATTCTACCCTGATTATCATAATAGAACTGATTGGGTTGTAGTTTCGATCCAAATTCCCTTACATATAATTGTTGTACCCAATCCTTAGATGCACCTATATTCATAATTATACTATTTCACACGCACCTCCTCCGCAAGCAACCTCACCAGAAAGATTAGTATTATCTTGTAATTCAATAACTTTAGATAAGTCAATATTACTCAAAGATTTCATCATCTTTTCATAAGTTTCTACATCACAGTCTTCAAAAGGTGCTTGTTGGTATGTTCCTCCATTATATGGTAATACTGATAACCCATTATAGAATTTTCTATTTTCCCACATCCATTCACCAGCGTATTCCCATTCATCTTCTTTTAAAGATATTGTTGCAGATACATTGTGACTGTTTTGTCCTCCTCTATGTCCTGGTTTAATCCATTCTTGAGATACTTTTTTAACTCTTTCCAATAAATCAAAAGATGATTCATATCTTAAGATAGACCCCTCAGGTGATTTTTGTGGGATTGAGATAACTGCAGTATCATGTGGTCTAAATATTTCATCCTCTACTAATTCGGGATGATTTACGGATAAGTATGTATAAATTGCTTCATTCTTCCCTACTCTAATTCTTCTTACATAGTAATCGTTATGCCAAGCATGAATACCAGAAGATGTACCTAAAACTAACGATGATGTCCCTGAAGGTTTAACTGTAGTAGTTCTCGCTGCGTTATTAATACCAATTAATTTTGCAACTCTTTCGTTCTCTTCTTTAACCGCCTTAGCAGCCAACTTCATATCATAACCTAAAACTACTCCAGATCCAATACCTGTCATTCCTACACCAATTAATGCATCTTTTTCTGTTGTTCTTTTCCACACATCTCTTAGATAATGAAAGTCTGTATATCCCGCCTGTAATGTACCGATAAATGCTGCACCTCTAACTCTTTTTTCAAAGTCTTCTTGTGATTCAATATCTGAAGCATTAACCTCACACAAATTACAGAATTGATATGGTCTCAAACCAATCTCACAACAAGGATTTGTTCCCCAATCTTTATCGTTTGATAGATAAATTCCTGGTTCACCTGCCCCTGACAGTTCAATTCTTTTCCATAAATCTAAGAAAAATTCTTTCGTGATTTTATGTCTAAGTAATACTGCCGAATTATTTGATCTACCTCTTTGTGGATTTAATTCCCACCAATTTCCTGATTTACAAGAAATCATTTCATTGTCATCCGCACTAAATAAACTAATTAATGCTGCTCTTCTAATACCGCCTGCTAATACTGCATCTGCAATATGACAAACTATATCGTGAACCTCAATAGGTGATAATTTTTCACCATCAGATTTAGCATCTAATACTTTTTTAATATTATGAATACAATCTTTTAATGGTTGTGGTCCAGGTGCTTTACCACCTGATGTCACTAATAACGCACCTTTATGTCTAATATCAGAAAAATCAAAGATAGGTGTCGATGACTTTATACCGAAATAAGATTCAACTAACATCTTAATTGCGTCTGCCCATCCTTCAATAGAATCTCCGATTAAATATCTTCTATTTCTATTAGGATTTGGTTTTTTAATATCAGGTAATGACTCAACGTGATGTTTTTGTACTGAGAATCCTACTCCTGTTCCACCTAAAAGTAAGAACATTGTTTCTGAAAATGCGTCAACATGATCAATAGGTAGGTATGCACAGTTATAAACTCTATTTGGTGATATTTCTATCGGTTTACCACCAAATTGTAAACTTCTCATTGAAGGTAATATTTTTTTGTCATACACCAATGTGTAAACATTCTCAATTTCATTTTTAATGTGAGGATATTTTTTTTGATGCATTTCTTTATTTCTTGTAACTAACTCTTCCCACGTTTCTCTTCTATTTTCTTTGGGAAGATATTTGGCATATTTCATATATACCGTAATGTTTGATAGAATATTGTTTGATAACTCCATTTTTTATTTTATTTTTTTATTATTTATTAAGGTGTTTGTTCCCATAATGATTTATTTTATAAACCATTTATTTTATTAATTTACAAATCAATTATTATTCATTGGTGTACTTCTTTTCTTTTGTATTGTACTAGCAATGAAATCAGAATCTTGTTTTTTCAAACCTTTTCCGTGTTCTAAAAGTGTAACATCATTACATTCACTAGTGTCAATAACCAAAGTACCATTATCAAAAACTATATCCGGAAAAATAACACCATCTCTACCAAATCTAGATTTAAGAACTGCCAATGTAGCCCTTCCTTCTTCTTTTTGTTCCAATGTTTTTGCTACGGATAAAATAAAGTGACCTATCTGTCCCTTTTTAATAGAACCACCCATCATATTAGCCTCTACTAAATCTGCACCAATAGAACTACGGTTTCCTTGTACTGCAGTCCATCCAGCGATATCTAGTTCAGATAACATAGTTTCAAATTGTCTCATTACATTTCCTTCACCACTATATTCATCTTTAAACTGTTTAGTAGGTTGTACACAGTCAATGTAATCTAAAAAAACGATATCAGGTTTAATACCAGAAGAAATTAATTTTCTAAGATATTGTTTGATGTGGGTAATTGTTGTACCATCACTAGACATCTTTTTCAAAATTAAATTATTTTCTAAGTTTTGAAATCTTGGTAAGAATTCTTTTACTTCTTCTCTTCTATCACCTAAATCACTTAAGTCGATACCAGTAAAACAAGAAAAGTGTTTTCTTTGTATAACTTTAACGTTGTCTTCGAAAAATATCTGTACAACGTTTTTACCAGTCAAATACGCAGTGTTTGCCATTCTAGTCATAATAGTTGTTTTACCAACACCAAATGCGGCTAAAATAACACCCAATTCACCCTTAGATAATCCTCCACCCATAAGATTATCAATTCCAGTTAAACCTGTTGCAATAGGACTTCTAAAATCTTCCGATAACACATCTTCAATGGCATGAAATATATCAATACCTTCATCCTTTTCAGTACCAACAGATATCGCCTGTTTTACTAATTCCTCACACTCTTCATATCTATCAAAATCTCCATTATCCAATATTTTTTGGATTTTCTGAGTAGCCTTCTTAAGTTCTTGTTGTTTGCAGAACTTAATGGCAACATCTTGTGTGTGTAAACAGTCTTTATTGTCAGATTCTTTCACTTCTTTAATTAATTCAACTGCCGATTCTCTCGCAATTTCTCTACGGACTTGTGTTTTAATTAGATTAAAGATAGTTTCATAAGAAGGTATTGTTTCATACTTTTCATAGTAATCTTTCAAACTAGCCACAATTAGTCTCATATATTCATTATCAAAATAGTTGGGGTCAACTATTGAAATGATGGTTTCTGAAAATTTATGATCTTCCACTAATTGTTTTACTAACTTTACTTGAAAACTATAGCCTAAATAGCCTAAATTAATACTCTCATTTTTCGACATTCTTATTTCTGATTTTAGTTATTAATAAATATCCTATCTAGGTTATAACCGCAGTAATTTTTAGTATAATTTTCCATACTTAACCCCTGTTGTAAATAATCGATGATTTTAGGAATAATTTTTCTTATGTCCACATCATATCTTACATTTGGTGGATAATCATTACCACTAAAAATTTTTTCACATACAACTCTATCCTTAACTTTTAATTGGAAGGTGAAGTAGTCTTCATTGTCATATATACTAACCTTATCTGTTTCTTCTGCCGTAGTATAATAATTAGAATACTTTTCCATATAATCGTATGTATTATTCTTAAAATGTTCTCTTATGACATGTACTACACTATCTATTATCTCTTTTAATTCATATGATGAGATAGATTCTTTATTGAAATTTCTAATATTAAAATTTCTTCCCACAATTGTGTTTCCGTTAATCATAAATAAGAATTCATAAGGATAACTTTGGTAACTTTTTTTCATTTCTTTAAACATAAATTTGATTAAAATAACTTTTTTCTTTTTTTATTATTGGTAAGAATGGTTGTAAAAAATTAATATAACCATCACTACCACCTGGAATCGCCATCATCAACCCATCCTCTATCATCATCTTAATTACATTTTTTACTTCTCTACCTTCAGGATCAATAGAAGTATTAAAGATGTTATCTAACTCTGATTTAGTTGTTTCAGTTAATAATGGTTTTTTTAGATTTATGATTTTTTCATTGATTTCAAAAATCATATCTTTTTGTGAACCTTTAGTAACTTTATTAAGTATATTATCTAGTGATTTCAATCTATTCTTTCTTTCGTTTTGTATAGTTACAATCTTACTAAAAATATATTCTAAAGTCAAAGTTTTTTCTCTTATTTCGGGAAAAAAGTTAACTAAAGTTTTTTCACTGACACCTTGTATACCTTTTATACAGTCACTATTATCACCAGTAATAATTTTTATTAATTTAAGATTGGATGGATGGTGGTTAAAATATGTTAAATAATTATCTTGTGTAACTATTTTTTTTAGATTTAAAACATATATACCAACTCTTTCACTTATTAATTGACATAGATCTCTATCATTACTCATTATAACAACTTTCTCATCTTCTGACATATTTTGGACGTAATAACCGATACAATCATCGGCTTCTGTGATATCGTCCCTATATTGTCTAATGAATAGTTCTTCACAATAAGAAATTACTCTTTCTTTTTGAAGGTATAGTTCTAAATCTGATGGTGGTTGTTCTACATAGAAATCCTTATCTCTATTAGATTTATATTCTTTGTAGATATCATACCTTAATCTACCACTGAATTGTCCATCCCAGAAAACATAGACTCTATCGAATTTATATTCATTCATCATTTTCCTAACCATAGTTAAGAACTGAAAAATACCACCTATGTGGGTGTCTTTATAGTAAAGATCTTTAGCCCCATGATAGGCGGTTTTAATCAACGAGTCACCATCAACAACAAGTGTTTTTTTAAATTTTTTCTTCTTATCTGGGAATTTCACACATTATTAGTTGAAGGTTTAACAATCAATCGTCTGAGTAATCTACAGGAGCCTCAATTACGTTGTCTTCAACTACATCAAAAGATGTATCATCAAATACACCACCAAATACCTCTGCCCAATAATCTTTGTTATCGGATTTGTATTTGTCGATTTCTTTTTTATCATCTTCAATGAAACCGTGTGTGGTTGCAAGTATTTTGTTATCTGCGTAACCTAAACCATTCATATGGTTCTTATGGATACCCACTTTAGTTCTAATAGCGAAATTAACTTTTCTACCTTTATTTGTGGCAGAAAGTTTAGATACACCAGAACTCTTTTGATTTCCAAACAAAAATACTAATGCACAAGATAGGTAAATAGAATTACCCCCTTTAGGTGCGATTGTTGGTTGTCCGAATGGGTTATCAGGTAATGCAACCCAAGGTTGGTTTACAAATACCATTGTGTTGGTATGTGGATAACTTTCCTTTCTAGAAGATGTTATTCTTTGTGCCAATCCCATTCCCCATTTTTCAGATATTACTCTTGCAGTGTGTTGGTTTCCACCTTTCCCATCAAAACTCATTTGACAAGGTATGGTACCAATAGAATCCCATAAGAATACAATGTCATAAGGTATTTCACCACTCTTTTGTGCGTTTAATACTTCAGTAACATATTCAAATGCTTGTTCTATATAATCGAACCCTAATTTATAAAGTAGGAATCCATCCCAATATGCGGAAACTTCACCTGTTGATTCATCAACTTCTTCAATATACTCAGTTTCTAACCCCATTTGTTTGGCGTGTTCAAAACTAAATTTTTGTTCAGTAATGATGAATACAGGTAGTATATTTTTCTTTTGTGCGTCTACTGCAGTCTGTAAAAGTGCAGTTGTTTTTCCAGTGTCTGAATGACCTAGAAGCATATTAACCTGACCCATAGCAGGACCTGGTAGTCCTGTCGACTTTTGAAAGGCTTCCCCTAGATCAAAGTACCTTTGTTCTTTGTACTTCTCACTAGAGGAAAATTTCTTTCTTATAGACGAAAAATCAGATGTTTTTTTCTTAAGTGGTTGTTTCGCCATAATATTTATTAAAACGGTAATTCATCATCATCACCATCTAAAGAAGTTGATTCTACTGAAGAAGTATCTGATTCATCATCATAGTCTTCTTCAAATGATTTAGCCGTTTCAGTTCTCATCATATTAATTTCTTCAGATAAAGACGCAGTTTCTTTTTCTTCTCTATCCTCTTCAGCCACAAACTTTTTCTGTTCTGAATCCCAAATAGGTGTCTTGTTAGTTGCAACAATTTCTAAATATTCTTGTGATTTTTTAGAATAAACATCTCTATGTGTTTCATCGTTACCAAACCAATCATTTGCCTTTTCTTTATCTTTAGTAAGGATAGTAGAATCATCTGCCATAATAGAGTTCACAACACTAAAATTTTTGTCGTTTCTACCTGTGGTAATCATAATATCTCTACCTTCTCTAGGATCAGTAATATCACCTTTTAATTTAAATAATGGAATAATTTTATCCATAATACCGTCACCAGTATATTTGTGTTTAAATCTCCAAAATTTAACTCCGTGATCTTCATTCTCTCTATCGATACCTTTAACCACATAGAATTTTCTAGGTATAAAGTCTTTTGCCAATTTCTTAGCCTTTTCTGAACCATCTTCATATAAGGCATCTTTAGCCTCACATAATGGACAGTGTTCACCATCGTTCAAATGGTTACAATAAATTTTATCCCAATTACCATTAACTAATTTTTCGTGATAGTAAACCTCCGTAAATGGAGAACTACCGTCTTTCTTAGGTAAGATACGGAATGTTTTTGTGTGGGATTTTACCCCTTTAGGTAGTTTCTCACTGAAGTACTTTTTTAGTCTGTCTTCACTAGAGATTTTTTTACCACTTTTTGCTGGATCAGTATTTTTTTCGTACTGAGACAGAATTGCATCTAAAGTATTGCTCATTGTATAAAAATTTTAAATTATACACAATTATACTAACGAATTTTCAAAAAGTCAATAAAAAAACGGGGTTTTTAGTTATTTTTCTTCGGTTTTACTAAATTGAAAGGATTTTCTAATGTCTTTTTCATTATAGTTATCGACATCACTTTGTTTAAGTACAAATTCTTCTTCGTTTTCTTCAGTTGCTTCATAACCTTCTTTGTCTTGCCAAAAGTCAGTTAATTTAACACTATATGGGAAAGAATTCATTGATCTCATTTCTAATCTTTCAACAGGTGTTGGGTTTCTCTTTTCGATTTCTTTTTCTAAGTCATCAATTTTATTGATTACGTTATCCATACCAGAAACTTGACTTTCTAATTCAGATAATTTATTCAATAATTCATCCATTTTACTACTCATACCTTCTACAGAAGTCTTAGTTGCTTCTGTTTTATCTACAATATCAGTCACATCTATTTCAACAGAACCATCATCTGTTCCAGTACTCGTCTCAGGAGTCTCAGTTGCAGTCTCAGTTTCATCCGCAGCCACATCTTCTACTTCCGCATCATCTGCCAATGGATCAGTTTTAGGTGTTTCCGCACCAGACTCAGGTGCAGTTTCGTCACCACCTACTGACATAAAAGGATCTTCTTCCGTTTCACCAGCGGGATCTTGTTCTGTTATATATTGATCATCTGTAAGAAGATTACCATTTTCATCTTTTTCATTTTCAGGTACATAAAATGTGTACTCCAATAATTGTCTATATCTTTTTAATTCCTCAGAAAGTACTTTTTTGTTCATATCACATTAATAATTGTCTACCGTCATTAGTTTTATATACCTTATTAACTCTCTCCACTATTTCTTTTCCATCATTAATAAGACATTCTTCACCAACACACTCTTCTTTTTTGGTGGTATTATCATTTAAAAAATCATTTAATGATTTCTCTAAATTGTCATTTTTTTTAGTATCTCTATTTGTTTCCATAATACTTTTATTATATAAATATTCTATTATTAAGAAAAATGTTTTTTTATGTCGATTATTTTTAATTCATCGTTTTTAACAATTATCATTTTATTCTGATAATCATCCCATTTTATTATTACATTCTTATAATCTATATTACCAACTTCGTGTTCACTTATTTTTTCTATCAACTTATTTAATGCATTAATAGTATAAAAACACTCCCCTTTTTTGTGAACTATTACTGTTGGCGGGAAGAATGAAGAAGTTTCAACTTTTTGATCTTGTTCAACTCTAACCATAAAAGTTAAAATTTTTTTATTTATCTCTTCAAAGTTATAATGAAATATGTTTTTTTCTTTAATTCCAAATCTTTTATATAAATAATTTTTAAAACTTTCTATTTTATCTTGATATACAAAAGATGCTAATGTTATATTTTTACCGCTCGAATCCATTTACATAAATGTAAGGGACAAATCTGTTTTTATTTTTTAATTTATATATTAAATCCTTACATTTATTAAATATCGTATAATCTATCAAAGTATTATCATTTATACTTTTTACCCTATCTATAATTTTTTGTTTTTTACCCTCAAAATAATTTAAAACATTTAAATCTACTCCAAATATTATATTTTCACCGTATATGTATATCATATCATTTTCAGAGAAGTATGTATAAGGTGTTTTAAGAGATATTATTTTTTTTATTATTCTATAATTAACTTTTCTACTTCCGTGAATAATATCTAAATAAACATAAGGGATATTTTCCCCAAAAGAATCAAAACAATGTTCTTTAAATAGTTCTAAATCACTTTCGAATTCAGATTTTCTTTCTGTTTTGTCAAAAGTCCAAAATAACTTATTAGTTACTTTTTTATGTATTATGGAAATATCATCACCTAATAATTCTTTAGATAATTTCCTACCAATTATCAATGTTGGTAATTCTTCATTAATACATTCTAAACTTTCACAAATTTTAAAATTTTCAACCTCAATTTTTGATTTTGAAACAATATTACCTATATTCATATTACAAATATAGTGATTTTTTTTTAAAAAGTTAAGTTTTAGGCTGGTTTAAAGTAATCTATTAGTGGTTGTCCGTCTTTTCCTTTGAATATTGTAAGGACATTTTGAAATGTATCTATTGATTTATCTACTTTTGGTGGTGAGTATTGTTGCGCAATTTCGGTACATACTTTATATGTTGCCAAAGTACCGTTACCTTTTTGGGAGGTGTAAAAATATGATGTTTGAGGTTTTTCCCCTTTTATACCTTTAAAGTATTTCCATTGGACAATAGATGCTTGAATCGCACCGTCAACTGTACTACTTATTTCATATGGGCTTCTTATTGGAATTTCAGTGCCTAAGGTGATGCCTTTACCTTTATAAAACTCTTCATATAATTGATAGTACTGTTTCCTACCAACAATATATAAGAATCCTCTAGGTCTAAATCTGTAGGCATCACCTTCAAAAATATTATAATACTTAGTAGATGTAATTTGTTCTTTATCTCTTTTTTCTAAGTCCTCTAATTGTTTTTCAAATATTTTTATTTGTGCCGCTTCTTCAGGTATTGCAGGGTTTAAATTATTTATTCTTTCCCTTTTTTCTTTTTTCTCAGCCTCTATATTGTCATTTCCCTTAAACTCATTCAAAATTTCATTTCCAGGAATTAAATATGCCTTGTCAACAGTATTACCACTTGTTTTAGTAGGAGTTGATCCCAATATACCATCACCCACTTTATAGGTATAATATCTTGTTTGTCCAGAAGAAGGATCAGAATTAGGGAATTTAACTGAGTGTGATTCTTTATTTGGGTCATCCCAAGCCATTTCAAAATTTAGAAAATTGTTTGAGTTTGCCAACATTGCAGATAATAACATAGTTACTTCTGTATTGGTACGAATACCGTTATCAAAAAATTGTGTAGCCAAAGAACTAATTAATTTAGTTAAAGCTGCGTCAGTATAATCAGTCACACCTAATAATTTAAATTTACCTAAACCTGCCGGTCCAGTAAAATTAGTTTCAAAATCAAATAAATCATCAGGTTCTATTCCTTCTCTTACACCAAAACCTGAAACTGTTGTTTCATTAGTATACTCTATTTTAGGTACATCACTAATTTCATTTAAATCTATATCTAAATCTGCGGTGATTTCTTCCGTAGGTGGGGAAATAAATTTAGATTGTCTAACACCTTCAAAATTAGTAGTCATTTGGTTTGGGGTAATGTTATGACTAACACTAGTTATAAGATATGCACCATTAAAGAAAGGTACATTTTGTAAATCAAAATACATTAAAGGTTGTATATTCATACACCCCATAGCGTCTACTTTACAAGTATATGACCTAGTTTTGAAAAGTCTTAATAAGTCAGTACCAACATAAGTTTTCTGTGTACCACCTCTTTTATCTACCAAATCGGATAATGCCTTAAAATATTCACCAGTTTCTCTATGTTCTTGTTGAGATAGTGAAACGTTTTTAAATACTGTTTGATTTTGTGCCCCAAATGCCACTCTAAATGCCACTAAAGAACTATCTCCGTTTTCAATAATATCGGGAGGAGTTTCACCTTCTTTAAAACTATATCCATCGTTAGAGAAAAAGTTATTATTTCTTTCTTGTATATCTAATGCCTGTGACGCACCTCCAATATATATACAACAAAATATTGGTCCAGATTCTTCATTTTTTTCTAATATTGTTTGTGGTTTAAATATTTTAGCAACTTCTATTCTACTTTTATAATTAATATATGTGGGTAATATTTGAAATAGGAAGTTACTATCCCTCAATAATTTAGACATAAAAAAGTATACACTAGTATCTAAATTACTACCCAATGTAAGAAAACTTTTTAAGTTAAAAGTTGCCTTATTACCAATATCATTCCAACCTCTATCTATAAATCTAAAATAATTTATCAGAGGGGTTTCCGCTTCACCACCACAGATATTAAATCCTTTTCTATCTGATCCAACCCATTTACTGTTAATATTTTTAAAATAGTTATATAGTTCTAATTTAATTTTATTAGTACTTTTATTATCACTTTGTTTAACTTCTTCCGCATTACTACTATTACCATTTTTATTTGTAATTTCTTGTTTTGTGAAAGAATCTTTAAAACTTTTTATATATGCAATAATACTATTATTAGATACTTTAAGTGCGGTAGGTACTTGTTTATCATCAAATATATTTGGTTTTAAAACAATCATATCAGTTGTTTCTTTAAGTACACTTAAAATATATGATTTTGCGGAATTAACATTACTAGTGTTACCACTAATACTATTTAATGGTGTTACTAATGTATTTACATTTTTTTCAAACTGACCATTAAATGTGTTGTTAAAATTTTGGTTATCTACCCAATACTTAAAAAGATTTATAAATGTAGTTTTTGTTGATATAGGTAATTTCTTTAAGTTTTCTTCAATAGATTTACTCTTATTGTTATACCCAATTTTAGAGAGATATTCATTTTTTGGTGTTAGAAATTGTGAATAATTTTTATTATTGAATGTTCCAAAATTTAATGGATCTGTAGATTCTTCGTACCTCCATAATAAACTACCAATAAAATATAAATACATTTTAGGTATATTTACAATTCTAGCCCCATTATAGTTGTCTTTTGGAAAAACTGATTTTAAAAATCCTTCGGTAAAATCTCTAAAAGGAAATGTCGATAATAAAAGTAAGGCTCTCGAATAATTACTACTTTGGTTTTTATATAAATCACTTGATATCATTAAATCATCATAGTCAACACTATTAATTGTTTTTAAATTAGTTATGTTTATATATTTACTTCCGTATGTACCCCCAGATGGGTTATAGTCATCTAATATTGTTTTATTTAAATCACCTAATATATCACCACTACTTTTAACTAAGTTTCTACAGACATCTATATCCCAAACATTAAAAGAATTATATGTAGTCAAATTATTAGATTTACTATAAAAGTTTTTATAAAATGGATTATTCTTTTCAATAGTATTAACCCCAGTTCCATTTTTTTCATCCATTAATTGACCATATAAACTATCCTCTCTAATTTCTTTAAATAAATTTTTAGAATTGTTTAAAATATCATTAACATCAAAAAGAACATATTCTGCCTTCAAATCATATTTTCCACTTAAATTAAATCCATCAATTTTGGGTAGGGTTATATCTTCTTTTAATTCAACTAAACCGTTGTTATTAATAACATTATTTTTCCAAAATTCAGTATCTTCATAAACACTACTATTCCTCTCCATCTCAATTAATATATTTGTAACTATGTCTCTAACATTTTTTGAGTATATTGTTCTATTTGCCGCAATGGCGTCAAATCTTGCGTAATCTTGTATTGATGCTAATCCAGTTCTTTTATCAAATAGAGAGTAGTTATCTAAAACTACTGATCTAGTTACAAATTTCTCAACAAGTTCTTCCTTTATAGTATTAACATCATTTAGTATATTAATTTTTAACCAAGGATTTGTTTTATAGTCAATAGGGTTTATTGGGAACCAATTGTCAGTATCTAAACCATTTTTCGTTGTTGTCGACTTAGTTACTTCTTCAAGTGTTTTTCTTTTCGATACTAAAATTTCAAACACATCCTCTGTGAATTTCCATTCAGGGAAATCATTTGGTTGTATACCACTGACTTCACCAATATATATTTCTTCTAAATTTCCGTTATTATTTTGATATATTGAAGGCCAAGCCGCACTATTAATTCCTGTCGGTATGTCTGTATCATATCTTTTGAGTATTGAACTTCTAATATTTACCTTACTTTGTTGTTCCGATTCAGAACTTATATCGTAAATTGTTTCAACCATTGCCTGCGTATTATTGGCAATAATTTCAAAACAATTATCAATTGTTGGTTTAAAACCAAATTTATCTTTAAAGTTTTGTAATAGTTGTTCGTTAATTTCAGATTGTACTACTTCTTTTTGTATTTTAATAATTTCTTCAAGTTCAATTATTGAGTATTCTACTAATTCTCTTTGTTTTCTTAAATCCGCCACTAAAACTTGTGTATTTTTAGTCATAGTTGGTGAATATAATGCACCATTACTCAGAAGATTTTTAAATTGGACAATATTAAAAGAGTTATTTTTACCTGATGTATCTCCATCATAACTGTTTAACAAATATAATTTATTATTGGCACCACTAAAAGTAAATAAATCTAAAATAGACTCATATGTTGTTCCAGATATTTTACCGCTAGCATCTTTAGTGGGTGAAACAATATATTTTTCCCACGCATTGTCTGCGTCTAAGATAGAGTGGAAAGATGTAATTAATTCTGTATCTTTTGCAGTTTTCTTGTTTTCTGAACCAGAAATTATTTCCGTATTTTTAGGTTTATATTCACTTCTTTTGTCTGGTGATAAATATTCCTGATATTTTTTTATTATATCACTTAATGTAGTAATGTATGATTTAAACGCACCTCTATTAATGGAATTAAAAACTATATAATCTCTTATAGAAAAATAATTGATTCTCTCTTTAAGTTCATCATCTCTAATAGTTTTCGTTACAATAACATCTTTATTATTTTCTAATAAAATAAATGATTTTTTAATTTTTGTTACGGTATTTTGATTACCACCACCATAATTATTATTTGGTTCTTTACCTATAGGAGCCCCAATAAAACCTTTTATAGTCTTCAATAAACTTAATTTACCGTTTAAATCTTTTAAGAATTGGAAACTATTAGAATCTGTTTTTATTACTTCACTTTCTACTTGTAATTTTGCAATTTTAGTCATGAAGTCATCAATCTTATAGATATTTAACCCATCACTATTATTGATTCTTGAAAATCTTTTGGGAGATTGTTTAATTCTTTCATCAAATATTCTATTTAAATTCGCAAACCCCTGTTTAGTGTTAACCACACCAATAATGTTTCCGATAACCATATCATTAAGAAAGGCTTGTTGAAATCCTAAGAAATTTGCACTAATATCAAAATTACCAGTTGTCCCATCAAAATTAGATGTCCAATTAACCATATGTAAACAATAGTCTACTTTTTGTCCAAAATACCCTTTAACAGAAAGTCTGAAAACTGGATAAGGCATTTTAAAAAATATACTATAAGGTGATAATCTATCATTATCTTCTATTACATCAAATAATGCCCCACCTCTTACATCTGTAAATGTAATGTCCACTACTGGCACTAAACTGGCATTATATTTTATATCAATAGATTTAATACCAAAACCTTCTAATACTCCCGCACTTCTAGTTGATGAATTATTTAACCCACCAATTTGAGTCCATTCAGTAGTTGCATAACTTTTTTGTAATGAAGGATCTAATTTACCTGCATCATTGTAACTTATTTTTGTAGATATAAAATTAACTTCATCTTCAACACCACTATTAAAATTTATTGAATTGCCATCCAATGAAGTACCACCATATGTGGTTCTACTTCTAGGATACGCAGAAAATTTTACATAAATAAATAAATCTTCAGGTGGTACTATATCCATACCTGGTGGATTTGGATCTACGACAAAAACACTACCTTTTTTATTATTGTCGGAACTGTTATTAGAACCTATTTGTTGTACATTATTTACATCCATATCTTATTGTTTTTGGACATACAATGTCTTATATCTATCTACTTGATCAATGTATTGTTGTAAACTATCTCTTAAAGGAAAAGGTATTCTTATTATTTCTTTATCAGGAATATTTTCTTCTACACCACCAAATTGTGGGTTTGCCAATAAAATTAACCAACCGTGATATGGGTTGTCATAATATTTTTGACTTAACTTATCTAATCGAGTAGTTAAAGTACTATATACAACTGTTTTATCACTACTTTTAGGTGGTAATATTATATAAGGTAATGGTAAATATTTACCATCAAACTTAAAACTCTGATATCTATCATAATATTCTTTTCCCATACTATTAATTTATCCCATTTACAGTAACTGTAAAGTCTTTCTGAACTTTTGTTTTACCTTTATTTTTTGTGAAGTAAGCCTCAACTTTAATTTTTGTCTCTTTACCCTTTAATTCTGTTTCTTTAATACGTTTAGATTCTTTTAAATTTTTCTCAGCGACTTTTAAGGCGTTTTTAGTTGTTGGGTTTTTAGAAATTTCAAAATTTAACTTTGCAGTTGCCAATTCATTTTCCGCAGTAGTTATTTTTTGATCTAAAGCCTTAATTTCATCAGGTTTTATTAATTTAGTAAATGTAGATATTAGTTCACTTATTTCTGCTTCATTTTCTTCCACTTCTTTATTTACACCACCTACTTTTATTATCATTTTCATTTTATTATCTTTATTTGCACTATTTTCTTTATCAGTTGGGTTGGTTTCACTTGGTTTCTTATTCCCTTTAGTTGTTGCAATGATTTTAGTTTCAGTAATTGTTATTTCAATAGGGTTATCAGATTCAACCTGTTCAGTGTCAGTATTTTTTTTATCTTCTTCTACCTGATTAATAGTATCTTGAGTTTTTAAATTACCATAAATAGTCTTAACTTTATCCTTACCGATTAAATTTTCTTTAAGTTGTCCCAACTTAATACCGTCTTTAATTTTTCCATCTACAATGGTGTCTGATCGTACATCATACATTTCAGTATTTGCATAATAGTTAAATGAAACTGCGTTTTGTAACCTATTAATAGGTCCAACTAATGAATGTCCACCTATATAATCAATACTCAATTGTACTGTTGCAATCATAGGTTGTACCCCTATACCCTCAGGGTTAGTATCCCATTTAGGTCCATCGTATGTAATTGATAGTGTATTTATAGCAACCTTAGTATAGAAGAAATCACCGATTCTTAAAATACATATAGGTGGTCTACCAAAAGATAAGTTTTGTGGTTGAACTCCAACCTCTATTCCATCCTGTACACTTTGTTTATCGTAAATACTTGGTCCTTGTCTCATACATTGATTAAGGAATGTTAATCTACTATTAAACCCTTCAGGTGTCATACTATGGAATCCTGCGTGGAAATATCTTATTTTTTCTGAAATTGTTTTAAAATAGTTTGGGTAATTTGCATCGATAAAATCGAAATATGGTCCCTCATCAATAATTAAATTGTCTATTAAATTGATTGCGGCAGTTGCGTCAATTTCTTTAGTTGTTTCTCCTTTTTCAGGTGGTTGAGCCTCAGTAGAATTTAATGTATCGTTTTCCATCTGAACATCCACTCTATACGAATTATCGTCATTTGTGGTAACACTTGTACCACCTTCTATTTTTATAGGTGAAATATTTTTAAAAGTTTTCGTATCTAAATTTTGTTGTAAAAAAGTTAATAATTTATCTTTCAAATCTTTTGATAATGTATCCGCCAATGTAGTGGGTATTACTGGATTAACAAAATTACCTGCTTGTACCTCTTCACTAGCAAAACCTTTAAGTGTTATTAAAACTTTAGGGTTAGTGTTATTTAATTGTTTTTTTACAAACTCTAAAACTTGTATTTTTAATTTATCAAAAGAAGGTTCGTTTATAACTCTTTTAGCAAGACAATTTTCAGTTGCTGCGGAACAATTTACATCTTCATCATATAAAACTGATCCCGGTTCCTGTTGTTTTTCAGGTAAATTTGTTTTAGGAAATTCCTTATCCCATATTTTTGTCTCAAACAAATCAATATCTGTTTGTGGTACCGCACATTCTAATGCCCTTATAAAATCTTCTGGAGTAACACAACCCGCAAAGAACCTTTCAACAAGATTATTATTTTGTCCTCTATAACAATTTATCACTCTCGGATGATCAACTATAATTTTAAACGATAATGAACCACTTCTTTTAGAGTTGTTATATGTATAAACAGGTTCACTTCTACCAATAAAATCTGTCGGAGTCCAATTGGCACTAGTATTTTCATCAAATGTTAGTTCGTATGGTGGAAACCACATAATTCTACCTTTAGTGCCCGTTAATGAATCACCAGGCCCAATTTCAAACAAAGGTAAGTCTGAAAGATTATCCGCCCAAGCCAAATTTTCTAAAGATAACATAAATTTCTTTCTAGTAGTCTTAGAATCTAATATACTAGGATGATACTTAGGTATCCCATTGTCCATTAAAACACTAAGTGATGCCTTACCCTTACTTACGGAAAATCCTTCACCAGGACTCTCCGAATGATAGAATAATCCTGTGTTCCTTATTGCGTTGAAATAACTGTACCTATCGTTTACTGTCCATACACGACAAAAATTACCATTACCATTTATGTCTAATAAAGACAATTCTTTAATTGCGTTACCTCTACTTATAATTCTATCCTGTTCTTTATCCCTAAAATATTTTTTAGTTTGATTAATAAAGACATCATTCTCACTATTATTAACTAATTGTTGTGTTTTATATAATAATGTCTTTGGGTTAAAGTTTTGTTCACTACCAGTTGACCAAAAGAACTTGTTTGGTTCACCTGATGGTTCACCTATCCCCTCAATAGTAGTTCTTAACCCATTTCCTGTATTATCAATTGAACCATTAAAATCTTTATTTGTAAACCTAGTAGTTATCCTACTACCTCTATTAGTATTTCTTTCCGTACCAATGTAATATCTACTATTAATACCTGCGTTATCTGTACCAGCCAATCTACTATCTACATATTCGGGTCGATAACTGTTTCTATTTAAAAGATTAAACGCAAACGATACTTGTTGGGTACTTGTTCTTTCAAACAATACTTTCATTCTTAATTCGGTTGATAGTGTTGGTTCAACACCTTCTTTAATATCTAAATTAGACTTTAATAAATCATCACCTGATTTAACACTACTGTTATATTCATTCCAACCAACTGCCCCGTTTGGTAAAGTATTAAAGAATTGGGAACTACCCCTCATTCTATTTACATACTCATTAACTCTATTACCTAATGGTGGTGTTATATATCCATGTATGAACTGTTCATCATTGGTGAACCCTTCTACTTGTGCGATTTTATCTATTACAGTTTTTTCTAATTGTTCACCACCTAATATACCAAGTGATGTTTCTTTTTGAAAATTTAAAGATTTGTAGGTATCAATAACATTGAAAGGGAAATCAACACCCTTTTTAACTCCATCGTTTAGTAATTTAAATTGGTTTTTATTATAGTATGAAGGATAAAATCCTCTTACTTTTTGTCCAAATGATGTTGGTAAGGGATACCACAAATTAGGTGGTACTGTTAATTCAAAAGTAACGTATTGATCGTTTTGTGGTGTATATTTATTTAAATTGACATTTTGTGTCATTCTAAATAATGTACCTAAAGGAAATAGTTTTTTTTCTTCGTTATAGTGAACAGGGATATTTTCATTTTCCGTACCCATAACAGGTACATTAATAACTTTACCAATGTCTTGAAGTTTAGAAACTAATCCTGATTGAATTAATGTCTCATTTACTGGTGGTGGTAAATTTCTGTTTAATAATCTATTCCTAAATTCTTGTGTAGAATAAATACCTTTGTTATAATCTAATATTCCTGCCATATATAATATTTTCTTATTATATAAATATTAGGTCTATAAAATTCAGGTGATTATTTATTATATATTATATCCTAGTATCTTGTTTTATTCATATATCTAGAATTATTTCTTGAAATAAATTGGTCCTTGTAATAATAGGAATAATATTTTGTAAAGTCAATAGTAAATCAAAAATATTTTAAATTTTTTTAAGTAGACATATAATCTGTGGATTCTTTACTAGAAGGAACTCCACCATTTCTGAATGTACCATTTAAATGATTGATAACTGTTCTCTCAATCATAGGTTTTATAGACGCCATATCCATTTCTTTTGTAGAACCATCAGGTGAAACTAATTCAATCTTACCTGTTATATTTAAATTACCAAACTCAACCTTAGATGAACTAGATGCAGTATTGTTGGAAGGTAATCCACTACCAAATAATTTATCAATTGGACCTCCTTTTTTTGCACCAACAACATCATCTTCAGTTGAAAATTGAGTCATATGGCCTGAAGATCTCATTAGAAAGTCTCCTGGTACATTATTATCTTGAGTTTCACCTGATCCATCATCACCTTTATAGTCTCCTGTTTCCGTAATTTTATCGATTTCTTTCCCTAAATCCCTTAAAGATTTAATAGTACCATCTTTAATTTCAGTGGCTAAATTACCCATTTCTTCCATAGTACTATCTATCACATTTTTTTCACCAGAATTAGATTTAAACATATCCCCAATAAAAACGTCTGCTTTTTTAATATATTCGGTAGCCAAACCATCCATAGAATCTTTCATACTATCTATTAGTGGTGCAACCTCATCTGCAGTTAATTCATATATATTAGTTAAACCAGCAACTTTTGCCTCTGAACCTGCCTGAAGATTTTCCATCCTTGTGGTCATTATTTTAGTGTTTGTTGCAATGTCCCTAAGACTTTCTTCAGAAGTTTGATTTTCTTCCATTATAGTCTTAGCCATATCATCAGTAACTTGATCCAAACCTAAATCACCAAACTTTTCTGTTTCAATAACAAATTTACCGTCTTTAAATTTAGCCATAGATGCTAAACTCTCTTTCATTTCATCATCTCCTACTGAAGTAAAATTCATTTTAATATCTTTGATTTTAGATGCCTGTCTAGACATTTCAATCATTTTGTCTGAACTTAAACCTAATTGTTCCGACATTGCTTGAAACTGCATTCTTGCTTCTGCAGGTAATTCATATTCACCAGTTTCTTCATTGAATAGCATCATATTTTCAGTCATCTGACTTACTTTTTTTGCCAATTCTTCTGGTTTGTTTCTAGCCAAATACATCACCTCAAAAGGATCACCAAATGCTTCTGCAACTTCACCACCCAACATTTGTAAATTTGCAACTGCTTCAATTGTTTGTTCAGGTTGGTAAAATTTATCTGCCATAGTCAACATTTCACTAACGTCCATTCTCATTTTTACCGCTAATTTAGCCATTTCAGTCATACCCTTAACCCCATTAGCAAATGAGTATTTTGACATTGCACCAATATTACTTTGTAATGTTTTTGCAACTTTCTGTGCATTTAAACCCATAGATTGTGCAGATTTATATGTTTCAAAAATATGATTTTCAATTTTTTCACTACTTAAACCCATTAACATAAAAGTTTCTGTCATTTCAGCACTCTGAGATGCAGTCATGTCTAAGGCACCTGCTATTGAACCTACAGTTACTAAATCTTTTTCCGTCAATGTACTAATCCTACCAGTAGCCTCACTAATTTCTGAAATTACCGTACCCACATCATCAAAACCAAATCCCATTTCTTTAAATGCTGGGGCAGCACCCTTAAAACTTTTTTCTAAAAATTTGGCACTTACACCTGTTTGCCCAATCATTACTTCAATTTTTTTATACTCCTCAGCCATTTTCATTGACAAGGCTAGTTGTTTTGAAGTGTCCTTTAGATATTTTGAAAATTCATTACCTGCGGCTGCTACAGAATTATAAATTTGTCCAGTAGCAGTTGCACTATCTTTTAACTGTTGTAATAATTGTTTATTTGTTTTAACTAATTGTTTAGTATTTTTTATTTCTTCTTTAGAAAACTCATTATCTGCTTCCGCTTGCTCCCTTTTCAATTCCCAAAGTGCAATTTCTTTTTCTAACTGTTTAATCTTTTCTTTATCGACTTCTACACTACCAATTTCAACTTGTTTAGCAAAAAGTTTTAAATCTTCTTGAAGTTCTTGTAATTTTTTAGATATATCGTCTCCGGTGCCCATATAAATTAATCAATAAAACTCATTATTCTACCTGTCCAAGTAGTTTTTATATTACTTACATTACCTGACGCATCTACCACCCAAAAAACCTCATCTGACTGTGGTTTTTTAGTAACTGCAGTATCAAACCCCATTATATATTTTTTTCCACTATGTTCTACTAAAACAGTATCATTTCTTGAACCATACGTTTTTTTAATTTCAAATGTAATTATCGAACCATTAGAAAATAAAGTTGTAACTGCACCACCACCTGTTGGTGTATGTACCACATCCTCCTCAAATTTAATTTCTACATAATCGTGAGCAACTATTTTTTCGCCAACACCCTTTTGAGATTTATATTCCTTTTCTCTTTCAGTATCCTTATCATAACCTCTAACTTCAAATGATGTTTTTAATTGTGTTATTAAATCATCTAAAATATCCTCGCCCTCTTCGTACCAATCCTCTAAAAATTCACAACTTTTTTCAGTTTTTTGTCTATCATCTTTTTTAATTATATATTGTGAGAATTTATCATTACAAAAATCCCAAGTATTTTTTAATTCCTCTTGAATAAATTCTGGTTGATCAAAAATAGTGTCAATATATATTGTTTTGTCTGCGTCTCCAGTAGTTTCATCCGCATTTTCATCAAATATCTTTAAACAATAACATAAACTATGTTCCGATTTTTTACCGTATTTATCTGTATATTTTTTTGCTTCTATTACTTTGTTACCTATCATTTTAAGTCTATTAATGGATTTAGGTCCATATTTTAAAACTTTTCCTGCAACACGTAAAGTAGTCCTTTGACCCAAAATAATTTTTCCTAAAGTTTTTTTATCTATTTCATCTGATGAAAAATAAGATAATAATCCCTCATCAGTCATTTTATCAAGATCAACGACTTCTATTTCAATTTCATCACCTACTTTTACATTACTTTTATAAAAAATTGCATCCTTTAGTTCAATATAAAACTTGTCATCAGTATTTGGTGGTAATTGACCATTCTCTACTACTGTGAATTTTTGTTTTTTGGTAACTAAAACATCTTCAGTATACGGTGTAATAATAATATCTTGTTCTAAAAGATTATCTATAGATTCATTTAGTAGATAAATTAAATCTAACATTCTACCATTTTTTTTATATAACATAGCAAATTACTTTTTTATATAAATATAAAAAAAAAGATAAAATTATTATTAATCTGATTTTTTTTGATTTAGGTTAACCATTATTTTTCTTGAGAATGTTGGCATAACCAACAAATCAGAATAAGTGTATCCACCGTATCTAACAAGGAAATTAATTTCTCTATGAAGATACATTAGATATTCAGAGTTCAGGCCAAAAAAAAGTCGAGTTGAATCTAAGAAAGGTGTCTAAGGACTCTCCTCCCTGAGTCCTAGCGGTAGTTTTAAAATTTAATCCCGGTGTAATCTCATCGATATATTTTCTTAATGATCTTGAGTCAATGATAGGTAACTTTTTAACAATGTTTGAAATTTTAATTTTATCTCTTTCACCATCAATTGATTTTATATGTTGTTCTAATGTAAAAATTATTTTATTTGATACCCCATCTGCATTTCTTTTACTATCTTCTTTCTCTCTTAAGTCAATAATTTCCTCATCTTTTCCTGTTAATAATTTAAAAGTCACTTTTTTACCTGTTTTTGGTAAAACAAAATCAAACTCTCCATCTTCGTCAGATTTAATAACTAATTTTTTTTGAGAAAGAGTTGATAAATTTATAATTCCATCCTCATATTGACCACTATTAGGATTAAATACTAATTGATTGTATTCTTCTCCGAATGCAGTAACTCTTAAATAAACCATAAGAGCGGTTCTATCACCTACTAATAAATCTTCAACATTAAAACCTAAATCTTTAACTTTTCTTTTTAATAATACATCTATAATTTTACCACCACTAGAAATATTAGGTGAAGTTAAAATGGATTCATCCATTGCAGTTAAATATTCTACCTTAACTGACTTAACTTTATTTTTGTATAGTATACCTTGTGAAGGTAATTCTATAATGTCATACGGTGTCCTATATTCCTCTGGAACAAAATCTGGACTTAATTGGTTTTCACTCATAAATTATATTATATAAAACTTTTATTTATTGTAAATATTAAAAATTACATAAACTTTTTTGTTTATCGTACCAAAAAATAAATGCGTCGTCCCAATCATCACTCATTCTTTCTATTGAAGGAAATACCGGTTTAAAATATTCATCAAAAACCATAAAAATTTGTGTATTTACCCTACCTTTAGAAGAAGGATCAAACCAATCTGGTGTTATATCTACATTACATTCTAGTTGTACTACACCTTCGCCCCATAAGAACTCCATTAAACTTTTACTTTTAGTTTCGTCTTTACCATTTTCATTACACCACATAGTAAATTCACCAACAACATTTTCCACACTAACAACTTCTGTACTTTCTGCACCTGTATTACATTTTGCCTCAATTACTACCCTATTAATCCAATTTGTTAATGTTATGAAAAATTCATCTACTGTAGTTACGGAACCAAATATATCTGACCTTTTCATTATATCAATGTAAACTTTAGGAATTTCTTTATTTTTATCACTTACATCTACGGTTAAATAACCTGCATCTCCATAAGTTTTCATTTCTTGAATTTTCACATTTACTTCATTCTGTAAAGAATTACAATCCTTAGTTTCAACTATTGTAATAATCTCATCCCAAAGAGTTTTTATTCTCTCCTCAACACAAGGTAATGCCTTTTTATTACATTCCATTCTTAGAATCTCAATAAAAGTCATTGGTCGCCCATCTTTGGTTAGGTACTTACTAACAGTCTCATTGTTTTTAGCCTCTTCCATAATCTGACGTATTATAATATCTGGATCCGCAGCACCCATACCTGATACTTTTTCCTTTAATATGTTTGGATCAATATTCCTAATTGCCGATTCATACTTATCCAAAAATTCTGTGTTACCAATAATAGATCTTAATTTATTATCATCATTACAAGACATACAACATTCTTTATCACCGCTTTCATCTTTAGGACATATTTTTTCTACTTCAGTTAAAATATATCCGTTAAATTCCTGCATTGGACCCAATATATCCTCCTCAAAAATTGTCTGAGCAATATCCTTACCTATGTTTGTTAACGATTGGAATACTTCACCAACACACATTGCAAGTTTAGTAAATATTCCTTTTTCTGTAATAGCACCTTTACCCCCACCTTTTTCTCTTAACGCAATTTCTTCGGGAGTTAATTTTTCAGAAGATAAAAGACAAATTGCAGATCCTATAACAACTGCTGAAGGTATTGCAATCAATAAACCAAGTTTAATATTTCTTATTCTTAGATCTCTTTTTGCTAATTGTTCTACTGCAGTTGTTCCAGCCTCACTATTCTTTGCTTCAGTAAAATCTATACCACCATCCTTCAATATTTGTTTATAATTTTCTAAATCTTTTTTACTTTTAAATTCTAAAATAAAAATGGTTTCGGGGTCATTATTTTTATTATAAAATACTATAGTATTACTCCAATCTAAATCTTTATTTTTTATTGTTTCTAATTTAACTAATATTTTTTCAGATTGCCATACCTTCAACTTATTTAAAAAACTACTTTCTAAAACTTTATATTTAGGATCCGAAGAAAATGATTTTTTAAATAAAGTTTTAAAATCCGTACCATCCCACTCATCTAAACCGACTTGAGATTTTATTCTTCTCCATATATCATATAATTCTAATTCTTTGGGTGTTGATCCATTTTTTAAATCATCTAACATTTTAATTGTATTTTCAATCTCATCTATTGATTTTACACCGTCTTCACTAACAAACCCTAAAATAAGTGATCTAAAATCTTCAGGTTTACTTTGTTTATTCCACATTTGACTTATTTTGTTTAATTTATCCAACGCAAAATCAGTTTTAGTTAATTGAGACATTAGATAATTAACATTAACTAAATCTTTTATTTGTGTTTCACTAAGATTTCTAAGTAAGTCATTTGGAATTTCATTACTTAATCCATTAATATAACTTTTCATTGTACTAAAATCTACTACCACACCCATCTCTCTAAAATAATTACTCAAAGTATTCGCAAACGTTGTACTAAAATTATCCATAGTAACTCTTAAACTTTTCGCATTTAATAAATTTTTTAAATTATCAAAAGAACCACCCGATGTTAGATTTCTAATTGCTGAGTCATAATCATCTATTGCCTTACTCATAGATGAAATGGCAGACTCTATTCTAGTTATCATTAGTTCACTACTAGAACCCATACCTCTCATTAAACTTTTTGAAAGTCTAACTAAATCGTCACCGATTCCTTCAGTAATAATCATTTTTATACTTTTATTTACTTCATTGAACGTCTTTCTACCCTCAATTCTTTCCATCATAAGTCTAAAATTATTTTTATCTAAATTTAAATTCTTTTTCATATTATATAGTTTTCATTTTTTCTATTAATTCACTTAATAAAAATCCATTGTCATAATTTGACCATTTCTCTTCTAAAAATTCAGATAATGTCATACAAGTACCACTAGCACCTTTAAATAACTCTGCATTTCCACCAGTTGTATTATCTAAGCCTGTTAAACTGGAGATATCTATGGGTATATTTATACCACCAATATTTATATTGTGATTTAATTTAATTTTTTTATTATCTTTATCCATCAATTTTACTATAACAGTATTACTTAGTTTATAATCTGATCCATCAGTAGTCCAGTCCCCCTCTATTTTTACAAATTTTAAGCCTGCACCAAATTCACCTGTTGCAATATCGTATCCATCTTTGGTTATCATAATTTTAATCGTACTACCACCAATAGTGACTTCTTTTTCACATGAATGACTATCATCAAACATAAAATACATATTAAATCTATTATTCTCATTTAACCCCTTTTCAAAAAGATTAACTAAGTAAAAATGATTTACTCTTCCAGTTTTTGCTTTTAGAAAAACACCTAAATAACAACCATCAGGTGATGTACCTGACTGAAAAGATAGTGTAGAATCAGTTTTATATTTCCCATAAATTTTTCCTAATTCAGTTCCTGGATTTAAACATATATCTCCTTCATTTCCTGCCCTTACTATATAATTTTTACTTTGGAGAAAAGCAATTGCCTCACCCTCATTATCACATGCTTCATTTACTAAATTACCGTATAACCTTTCATTTGTAAATAATGATTTAATTCTATTTATCTCTTCGTTTAGTTTCATTTTTGATTTATTATATGTTTCATTTTTAATTAGTGTACTATCACCATCGACTTCTACATCCACTTCTAATAAAAATTTTTGAAATGTTTTTAAATCTTCAGGGGTTAATTTTTTATTACTTGTTACAACTACTGCAGTCTTTTCTTCTTTTGATATCTTAGGTTTTTCAATACCTTTTAATGTGATAATAACATTAGATATTTTTCGAATAGATTCTGTTTCACTAACAGATTTATTAATTATCCCTTCTAAAATAGGTATGACTAAATCTGTAACTTCTTTAATATCTTTGTGTTTGTATCTTCTACCGTCAATTTGATATGACACTTCTTTTTTAAGTGCCGTAACTGAATTTAAAAGAGAATCCCCAGTATCACTTTTTAATATTTCTGAAATTTTAATAGAAAAATCACTTAATAATTTAGTCTCTTCAATAAAAGTTTCTGTATCTATAAAACCACTCTCACTTAATTTTTCTGCCAACAAATCAATTTTTTCATTATTAGAAATGATGTCAGTGTAATCTGGAGATAATTGTTCCTGATCTATTTCTCCTGTTTCTGTAAATATACCTAATGGATCAAAACCGTAATTTAAATAAAGGTTTTGTAATCCTTTTGCAATATCTTCACTAAATACATATAATCCTGCGAATAGAGAACCTTGTATCACAAATTGTTTCACACCTTTAAAGTATGAATTAACCATCTTATTTAAATCTTTACCATATTTATTATATAATTCTTCTATTTTTTTAGGATCTTCGTTTTTAAATATGTCACTCAATACACCCCTTTGTTGAGGATCTAAATTTTTTCCTTGTCTATTTAAATCAGTAATTAAATCTCTATATTTTGGAGTATCTACTTTCTTTAATAATTCTTTAAATTCGTCAAACATCTTTAATTCCTCAGGATTTAATGTTCTAGACCATTGAGCGATTTCTCTTTCTAACCCTATTAAATCATTACCATATTGTGTAGTTATATTACCTAACTCACCTAATTTAGCACTAAATTTACTTCCTTTACCTGCTAATTTTAAAGCCTCTCCCAAACCAAATAACGCACCTAATGCGGTTAAACTGGCATTAATTTCCCATCCTTCATCTTCTTCTACAACATATCCTATTGCACTAACTAAATCTATTAATCCACTAACCAATACTCCCACAGGACCAAATGTTAATGAAACTATAGAAGCTACATCTGATATACAATGCCAATCAGATGCACAATCAGATGACCAGTCTCCTACCTTTTCCAACCCACTCCTAATATCCCCAATAGATTTACCACACCAGTCATTAATGTTAATATCTATAACATAGTCACCATCAACCCCATTTACCGTTACTTTTGCAGTACCATTTGGTTTAACACAACAACAAACAGTTTTATTATCTATAAACCCAATCCTTGACATTCCTGTAGTTCTTTTAGAAGGGGTAGTTGGTGTCATAAACATACCACCATTATTTTTACATACATCACTCCATTTAAATGTTTCATTTATTTCAGGAGAATGTCCACCAGAACCTGGAGCACCATAACCTACAGGTAAAGAAACTGTCTTATAAATTGGATTTGAACAAGCATTTTTATGTCTTTCCTTAGTTTGTAAAGAAATTATAATATTATGTTCATCAATTATCTCTAAAACTTTATCATATTTATTATAGAAAACTAAATTATCTTTAAATTCAGTCCCTAAACTATCTAATTTTTTCTGTAATTTTATTTTTTGATTATAATCCTTTAAATTATCTTCATAGTTATCTTTTGCGATATTATTAAATATTTCAATACTTTGTAATTTTTGGTAATATGATCTACCCAAACTACCTTCAGGATCTAAAACTTGTGTATTTATATCTCCGTCATCTCTAGGACCACCTGTGTATGTATTATCCACCTGTTCTATTGGTTTTTCAGGTTTAAAACCTATAGACAAATCACCAAAATAATTTTTTAGTTTATCATCAAAAGAACGACTAACCAAAATCCTTTCAACATCATCTGTCCCAACAATGCCACTAGATAGTGCAGAATTCATCATTTTAATTTTTAACTCCTCTAATTTCTCAATTATATAAGAAGGGTTAATACATGTCGATACACCTATTTTACTGTCTAATATATCCGTTATCTTATCACTGTTTACTGTTTTTGTACCAGTCCATCCAAAGTAACTACTTACTGCGTCCCAATTATTTATAGCACTTTTATAGTTTTTATACTCTTTATAATTATCATATTGTATAATGTCTATTGGTGGATACACTCCATCGGAAACAGGTATACCAAATTTTTTATAGTTAGGATTGTTTCTGTCTGTATCTAAACCTGCAAAATCATCTACACCTTGCCACCCTTTACCTTTGTTAGATTTTAAATAATCTTGACCGACTGTTCTCCATGCGATTTTCATGTAATCGTTGTTATATCCACCAATTTTACTTAAACCATCCGTCAAACCATTTTTAGAAAGTTCTTTATTTACTTTACTTAACCTTTTACTATCACCCCTAACCCAAGATCTGAAATTATCACCATCACTTTTATTTTTAATGTGGTAAGTAAATAAATCATCAACAGGTATAGTCTTAATTGAATACTTACCACCATCAAAAGGACTTGTTGGTGATACCTGAGCACCCTTTGATTTACCGTTTTTCTTTGGTGGATTTTGTTCCACTAAGAAAACCCTTTTAAATTGTTCTTCAGATATTACAACTCTTTTTTTCATATTTTAAACATTAGTCAACACAAACGAACCAACATCCATTTTATCTGTTTCAATTGCCTTTTGTATTACAATTCTTTGTTTATTTGAATCAATGTTTAATTCTTTATAGATATAACTTACATATTCTTTTCTGAATTTAATATTACCTTTATCATTCTTATCTACTAAGGGAACATTCATTTTGGAACGGAAATTAAATTTGTTTGCACCAACCTTTTTAACTATTGCAAGTTTAGTACCATTTTGATCCTTAACAACGTATCTTTCTCCTTCAACTCCGCCTGCAACTATTTTTTCATCAAAGTTATCGCCAGTAATTTCTTCAGTATCATTTCCTGATATTTGTTGCATTACTTTGGTAGGATCTAAACCTAATGTTTTATACATTATTCTAATCTCATCTCCCTTTCTAAATAATCCTTCTTTTTGAAAAACGTTTCTAAAAGTAGACATACACCATACTACACCATCAATCTCTTCTTTTTGAAATTCTTCTTTGGTTTTACCTTGTCTAACTTGTTTATACATATCCTTCATGTGATCTCTACACTCATCCTTACTCATATTAATCTCCTTTTTGGTTGCATTAACATCGTCTTTTCTTTGTTGTTTAACATTGCCCGCATCTTTATTTGTGGAGAATTCAGGATTCGTTCCCGACTTAGATTTTAACCAATCAGATTTCAATGCCACGCTCAACTGAGTTTTAAATGATTCTGCGTCAATCTTACCTACTTGTTCAGATGATAATACATATCCATCACCAGTACTAATAGAAAGTTTTTTACCCTCAGGACCAATACTCAAAGAACTATTCCAACTTGTAACCAAACCATTCTCAACTTTAATCATAATATAAAAATTTAAAGACCCCCTATTAAAATCAAAATCCTTAAATGCCTCTGTTTTACCAAGTTGTTCTACTTCATTCTTTATCTTAACAATGTTATAAGGTTTAAATTCTCTAAAATATGTGTTTTCACCATATTCAGGACCTGACTTTTTAAAATTATTAGAAGTTAAAATTTCTTCATATTTTTCAAGAGTGTCACCATTTACATCTTCAGTTATAAGATTACCGAACATTCTCTCTTCAGTAAAAAGAGATTTCATTCTTTCAATTTCCTCATTTAAAGTATTACTATATTTTTTCATTTTTTCGTTTATATATAAATATTATAGTTTTATAAAAAAGGTGAATATAAATAGAAAATCCTTACCATATAATATATATACGATAAGGATTTTGTAAATATGTTAATAAAACG
>Ga0049081_10000041_pt1 | contig 46462 bp, 74 predicted proteins | sample GreLakmeER78MSRF_FD_66717 | JGI IMG/M metagenome (GOLD analysis project Ga0049081, IMG submission 66717) | Freshwater lentic microbial communities from great Laurentian Lakes, MI, USA - Great Lakes metaG ER78MSRF | ecosystem: Environmental > Aquatic > Freshwater > Lake | place: Great Lakes...
ATGCCCTATGAAAACGGATTGTTCAAAATAAATCCGGAGTTATTGGCATTTGTAGCAACGTGGCCCGAGGATGTATTATACATAGAAGATATCTATTTGAACCCAATTAAACTAGATAAACAATCTTTTTTAACAAAGGCTCGACAGCACTACCAAAGTGTAATGAATGAATGGCATCAACAACATGAAGAGCTCAAGCGAATTAGAAAAATCTAAAGGTGTACTGGTATTTGCTTTTAATAGTCAAAAAGTTAAGTACACCGAAATTGCAGATCAAACCAGCAGATTGGTCAATCGTATATTGGGACTTCCTGTGACTATTGTTACTGACGTAGATGCTGAATTAAAATTTGATTATGATCAAATAATTCGTGTTGACAGTAAAACTGGCAACGTTAGATTTTCTAAGGATCAACAAGTATACGAATGGAAAAATTTTGACAGATATCGAGCATTCGACTTCAGCCCCTATGATGAAACTATTCTAATAGACACAGATTATTTGATGCTCGACAATAGTTTGATAAAGTTACTCGATCAACCTTTTGATTATAGATTAATGTATAACATGCAGACTCCTCAAGCACTTAATATAGATGAAATGGGACCTGCGAGTTTGCCAATGGTTTGGGCTACTGTAGTACTATTTCGAAAAACCGCAAGAGCTAAAATGTTTTTCGATTTAGTGGGTCGCATACAACGAAATTACGGATATTACAGAAGTTTGTTTGCTGTCAGAGAAACAAATTACAGAAACGATTTTGCGTTTAGTATGGCCAATATCATTCTAAATGGTCATGCCCTGACTCCTGAACAAAGTATACCGTGGCCAATGCTGACTATAGAAGACACTATCGAGTCAATTGATCTTAAAAATAAATTTTTAACGGTCAAGTATAATAGTCGAGCAGATGTGATCAGCAGACAAAATTTACATATCATGGATAAAAACTATCTATTGTCGGATCAATTCAAAAATTTTGTAGAAAGAATCTGCAATGACTAAAGGGTTTGTAACATTTGCACAAAATACAGATAAGGTAGATTATCTTAGACTTGCGTACTGTCAAGCAATGAATGTAAAAAGCCTGCATCCAACTGCCAAGTATGCAGTAATCTGCGATAAAAATACCATTGATCAAATCACAGATAAACATAAAAAAGTATTCGATCATATAATTGAAATTCCCTATGACGAAAATAACAAAGATAGTACATGGAAACTATCTAATGAATATCAAGTTTTTTCACTGAGTCCGTTTAAAGAAACTATTAAACTAGAAAGCGATTTGTTATTCACCAGAAATATCGATCATTGGTGGAATGCATTCAGACTGCGAGACGTCGTATTAAGCACAGGTTGTAGAACTTATCGACAAGAATTATCTACATCGAGACTTTATAGAAAATTTTTTGATGACAACGAGTTACCAGACATTTACAATGGTTTGATGTATTTTAGGTATAGCAAAGTGGCCAGTGACTTCTTTTTAACAGCTCAACGAATTTTAAGAAATTGGGACTATTTTAGAGACAATGTTTTAAAAAATTGTCGAGAAGACACGCCTAGCACTGACGTACTATATGCTTTAACAGCAAAAACTATAGGCGTCGAACTGTGTACCATACCTACCATGGATTTCATTAATTTTGTGCATTTAAAACCCGGCATCAACGGATGGGGTAATACAGATCAATCTTGGCAAGACATAGTGCTGCATTATAGAGATAATCATATGATTAATATTCATAATCTAAATCAATATAGTCCAGTGCATTACTATGATAAATCTTATGTAACAGAGGAATTAATAAATGAATATGAACGAACCTACTATAACAGTTAATGAAGATACCACGCTGGAAGAAATAATTAGACAATTAGACGAGTTGGGTTTAATAGATAAACCTGCGCCAATTGAATACGAATATCGGATATATTATGACGAGTCTGGCAATATCACAGCCACATCTCCCACTGTAAAAGATGCAGAGATGTATGGATTTACCGGCAATTATATCATAGTAGATGAGGATACTTATAAAAGTGTAGTTGCAGAATTACACAAGTACATTGTCCGTAATAATAAAACTACAATTAGAAAAGACAATGCCGCGCAAACGCCGCAACTTGAAAAAAGTCAAACAGGGTTTAAAACAGTGGCAAATAATCCCGGTCTAATATTAGAAGACAATGAAACTTATAAAGATGTAGAACACTATGACTACAAAAATCGTTGATATTGCTGACCTCGACTGCATATTCTTGACCTACGACGAGCCAAGAAAAGAAGAGTTTTGGATTAAGATTCAAAATTTAATTCCATGGGCTAAACGGGTTGATGGAATAAAAGGCAGCGATGCTGCACATAAAGCAGCAGCCGCGACCAGTGACACTGAAAGATTTGTGTTAATCGATGGTGACAATATACCAGACGCTGAATTTTTTAATCTTCAACTTAAGTTGGACGACAGTAATCATGACTGTGTGTTTAGATGGAAAGCTCGTAATCACATTAACGGACTGATGTACGGTAATGGCGGAATAAGTTGTTGGACCAAAGAATTCGTTAATAATATGCGAACACACGAAGCCACAGACGGCAGAGACGAAACTCTAATAGAATTTTGTTTTGATCCCAAGTATATTCCCATGCACGACTGCTATAGTACTACATTTCCTAATGCAACTCCTTTTCAAGCTTGGCGTGCAGGATTCCGAGAGGGTGTTAAAATGTGTCTGGATAGAGGAAAGAAACCCAGCTTGCAAGAGTTTGAACAAAAAGTTCATGCACGAAATTATGATCATTTATGCATTTGGCAAAGTGTTGGGCAAGATGTAGAAAATGGACGATGGGCTATATACGGTGCTCGACTAGGAACTTATATGACCATGCTTAGAGAATGGGACTACAAACAAGTACAAGACTTTGATCATCTTGCATATCTTTGGAATACCTTTAGTAAAGACGAAGAATCTGCTTGTGAAAATATAGGACAAACTTTACGTTCACGACTAGGTTTGCCAATAGTAGACATGAATGCAGATCAGAGTGCATTTTTTAAACATCATTATAAAGCAGTGCATCGTAACATGGGAACAACAATGACAGAATTAGATGTCATTAGACGAGTTGAGGGGTGGTGATGAGTTTATATGTCGACGGATGCAGTTATTTTTATGGACAATATTTAGATAGAAAATATTCGATGGGGTCATTGTTATCTGCAACAACAGATAAGGCTGAACCAGGAAAAAGTAATATTTCAATTATTGAAGATTTGTATAAAAATATTGATGATCATGACATTTTTATAATTGGATTTACGTTTTCTGGTAGATATACATTTGAACATTTGGGTAAAAGATTTTATGCATTTCCTAATAGAATGATTCCAAATTTTGGTGATTACACTGGTGCAGATTCCGACGAAGACTCGGCTAAAAAATTAATAGATTTATATTACTATTTCTCAGACTTAAAAACATTAGACCTAAGATCAGACATATATGTAGATAGTGCTATAAATTTATTAGAAAGAAATAATAAAAAATTTGTTATTATAAGTTGGGAAAACCGTAATATAAAAAGCAAAAAAATTTTTTACCCTAGAAAATTTTTAAAAAGAGATATGCTACTCAAGTCAGATAATCATTTAAACGAAAACGGTATGATTTATCTATCAAATAAAATTAAGGAAATGTTGTGAAAAGTGTATTTTTAAATTCCGCAGAAGATGCTAAAGAAAAACTTGGACCTTCTTTATGTTTGGCTAAGTGGAAACAAGTTAGCTTACATTTGCCTACAGGCCTTAATAACAGTTGCTATCATCCACCTTTACACAAAATCAACTCGACACCATTAAAAGATAATCCCAGTGCGTTGCATAATACACCTTATAAAAAAGAGCAGCGTAAGATTATGCTGCGTAATGAACGCCCGCAAGAATGTAGCTACTGTTGGACTCAAGAAGATTTAGGCAACTTAAGCGATCGACATTATCGCAGCGGTGAGCCGTGGGCAGCAAAAGATTTTGAAACAATAATTAATTCTTCTGGGGAGGAAGACGTTCTTCCTTCTTATGTGGAAGTTAATTTTAACAATGCTTGCAACTTAGCTTGTAGTTATTGTAGCCCTCAGTACTCTAGTACGTGGGCCAGTGACATAGATCGTAACGGTGCCTTTCCTACTAATCCACCGCACAATGACCCCAGTCATTTCACCGGTGAAAGAAAAGTTATCCCTGCAAGAGAAGATAATCCCTATGTTGATGCTTTCTGGTCTTGGTGGCCCACGCTATATCCAGAATTGGAACATTTTCGAATGACTGGCGGAGAACCACTCATGGATAAGAATACATATCGAGTATTTGATTATGTATTGGAAAATCCTAGTCCCAAATTGCATTTGAATGTTACCAGTAATTTTAGTGTAGAGCCTAAGCTGTTTGAGAAATATCTAGATTACGTTAAACGATTATGCGATAATGATCAAATTAAAATAGAACATTTTATGCAGTATGTCAGTTTGGATGCACTATTCCATAAAGCTGAGTATATCAGACACGGACTTGACTTTACAATGCTATGGGAAAATGTAAATAGATTTTTAAATGAAGTTCCTAATCGTAGTAGTTTAACATTTATTATTACGATGAATAATCTCAGTGTCACTAGTTTTAGACAATTGATGACATCGGTGCTCGGACTTCGAGAAATTTACAGTAAAACATATCAACGTGTATGGTTTGATACTCCTATCCTTAGAAAACCCGAATGGCAAAGTTTACAATTATTGCCAGAAAGTTATGCAGATGAGTTAGAACTGGCTTGGAGTTTTATGTTAAAGAAAATAGAAACTCCTGAGCATCCTTTTAAAGGTTTTAAAGATTATGAGCTACACCGATTACAAAGAGTGATAGATTGGATGAAGGAAGGTAGCAAATTAGATCCATCTTATGTTAAACTACAAAAGTCTAATTTTTACAAATTTTTTAACGAACACGATCGAAGAAGAAATACTAATTTCCAGCTGACATTTCCAGAAATGTCAGAGTTTTGGAAAGATTGCCAATATCATGCAAAAAATCAAAATTAATTCACTACAGGGAGAAGATTTAAATTTCTTTAATTGGTACCCTGATAATTTTGATATCACCGAATATACATCATATTATGATTTATTATCATCGGCCGGAGTGATTCTTTTAACTAAAAATATTCTAAAAAAATACGGCATGCCTGATCGTAACAAAACTTTTATATTAAGTATGTTACAAGAAGGAACTAACACAGTAGTAGATACTTTGCACGGCTATAATTGGTCAAACCAAGCAACATGGCCATTTATACTATCTTCAGGAGATTTGCCCGATGATATAGATCATTTCAATGCGGATATTTTTAAATTTATATTGGGGAATACCACCGATATGTTGCATGAACGTGACTCGAGAATATGTGAAAACATTTTCGAAAGAAGGAATAAGCCTTTTTTATTTAATTTTCTTAATGGTATTAACAGGCCACATAGATCTTCACTTATCGAAAAATTGAATACAAAAGGACTATTGGAAAACAGTTTATGGTCGGCTCTATATGACAACAAATTTTTGCCCGACGATTACTGCTTTCAAGTCAACAAAGATACAGTGGTCAACGGAAAATATATGTTTGATGATTGGCCTGACGGACAACTTTTTTCAAATTTGTTTGAAGACAGTTATTTTAGTTTGGTTACAGAAACTAATTTTTATCTACCTTATAGTTTTAGGACAGAAAAAATTTACAAACCTATTAAGGTAGGACATCCTTTTATTGCAGTTGCAAATCGTGGATTCTACAAAGATTTGCATAATCTTGGATTTAAAACTTTTAATCATTTAATTGATGAATCGTTTGACTTAATAGACGACAACAACGAGAGACTAAATCGAATAGCAGACGTAGTTGAAGATTTATGCAAATCTAATTTAGAAGATTTTTTATCCGCAGCCGAACAAAATTGTCGACACAATAGGGAATTATTGATGTCGACTAAAGTCCCCAACGAAGACTTTGACCTAGTAAATAAATTTTTAATGAAATTCGAACAACATGCCAAGAACAAACAATGAAACAGATCTAGAATATAAACGTAGAGTTATTGATATTAAATCAAATAGTTTCTGCGGAGCCAAATGGTATAACGCTACTATCTGGTTAGGCAGTGGTATGACTACAAGTTGTCATCACCCCTTGCCGCACAAAGTAGAAATTGACGATGTCCAACGAAATCCCAAAGCACTGCATAACACACAGAAAAAGAAAATGGAACGAGAACAGATGCAGAAAGGGGAAAGACCTTCGGGCTGTGAATACTGTTGGAAGATTGAAGACATGGGCAGAGATGCAGTCAGTGACCGAGTGTACAAAACAGTTATCTATGACGACAAGGATTTAAACTATGCGTATGCAACCCCGGCGAGTACTGACATTGACTTGCAAACTCTTGAAATCGCTTTTGATCGCACTTGCCAGTTTGCTTGTAGTTACTGCAATCCTGCGTTCAGCAGTACCTGGGTAAATGATATTAAACGTAATGGGCCTTATACTAATCTGGTCAGTGACGGTAGGAATCATTTTACCCATACGCACGACAGCAGTCAATTATATAAATTTGGCGAAATCAACCCTTATGCAGAAGCATTCCATAAATGGTGGGAAAGTGATTTACATAGAACATTAAAAGAGTTACGTATTACCGGTGGTGAACCGTTAATGAGTGCGGAAACTTGGAAACTAATCGATTGGTTTAAAACTAATAAGGGAAGAAGTAACACTAGATTGGCAATTAACAGCAATCTGGGATTTCAAGTTGATGTAGATCGTCTTATTGAAAGCGTAGATGGGCTAGAAATAGACTTATATACCAGTAATGAAAGTGTTTATGATCAGGCTGAGTATATACGAGATGGCCTCAATTACAATCTGTGGTTAGAAAATCTGATTAAACTTGCAGAAAGTAAAAAATTTCGAGGCCTTCATGTAATGTGTACTATCAACGCATTATGCTTAGATTCTTTGCCTGATTTCTTAGATACCTTAGTGGATCTTAAAAAAACTTACGGAAAAGATTACCCTAATTTTACTTTAAACATTCTGCGATTTCCCAGCTTTCAAAGTCCACTGGTACTGCCCGATTCTATTAGAGAAAAATATAGAGAGCAATTAATTAATTTTATTGTTCGACACAAAGGATATAACTATCTACACGAGCATGAAATAAATCATTTACAAAGACTAATAGATTATTTAGATATTGTAAAAACTCCGCACAGCGATGCCTTTGACTTGCCTTCCCTGAGAAATGATTTCAAACAATTTTATTCTCAGTACGATCAACGTAGAAATAAAAACTTTACAAAAACATTCCCAACTTTAACAGAGTGGTATAACACATTATGAGCGAAGATAAAAAAACAGATAGATTTTATAAACGCGGTTACGATTACAACAGTCGAAAACCGTTGTTCATTGATCCCGACACTCTGACAGAAACGCAACTAGACAGACTAACTAACAGTAAATCTTTTTGTATGTTGCCCTGGGTGCATCAACATGCGTATCCGGATGGCCGCGTATATCCTTGTTGCTTTGCAGAATATTTCCATCCTGTGGGTAATCTAAAAAAGAATACAATGGAAGAGGTCTGGAACCAAGAAGGCTATAAAGAAATTCGAAGACTGATGCTGGAAGATAAACCAGTCAAACAATGTACTAAATGCTATGAACAGGAAGCCAATGGTTTCTTTAGTATGAGATATGATGCTAATCGCAGCTACGGACATAATGTAGCAGAAGTTGATAAGACACTGCCCGATGGGACAAATCCAGAATTTAAAATTAGATATTGGGACGTTAGGTTTAGCAATCTTTGCAATTTTAGATGTAGAACATGCGGGCCAGTTTTTAGCAGTAACTGGTACAACGATCACGTTAAACTTTATAATCGTGTGCCGGATGTAAACAATGTTCCGTTGAACAGAATTGAATATGCTGCCGGCGATGAAGATAGTATGATTCGTCAAATGGAAGAACATATCCCATACTTAGAACAAGTTTATTTTGCAGGTGGCGAACCTTTAATAATGAAGGAACACTATTACCTATTAGAAAAATTAATCGAAGCAGGCCGAACCGACGTATGTATCCAATACAATACAAATTTTAGTGAGCTGGCTTTTAAAGACAAACATGTGTTTGAATATTGGAAACACTTCAGAACTGTGGGAGTCGGCGCCAGTTTAGATGCTAGTGGTGCTCGTGCAGAGCTGATGCGAAAAGGCACAGAATGGAAACAAACTGTGGCTAACAGAGAAAAAATGTTAGCTGAAGTTCCGCATGTGGATTTTTATATAGCTGCAACTATTAGTAATATGAATGTACTGCATGTACTTGATTTTCATAAAGAATGGGTTGACTTAGGTTTTATTAAAGCCAAAGATTTTAATGTAAACGTCTGTCAGAGTCCAGACTGGTATAGGATTGATACACTGCCGACTCATTTCAAAGAGTCTGTGGTAAAGCCTGCATATGAAAAACATTTAGAATGGTTGGAACCACAGGACACACTGAAACGTGCAACCACAGGATTTCGCAGTGCAATTAATTTACTAATGGCTGACGATAAATCGCATCTGTGGTCTAAATTTAAACAAGAGATCCAACAATTAGACAATCTTAGAAATGAAAATTTCTGGGAGACTTTTCCAGAATTGGCTAGCTTAAAATGAACAACTTACCAGATACAATTTGTATGCTACCTTGGATTAGTATAGAAGCTAGCCCAATGGGCACAGCAAGACCTTGTTGTCTTGCAAGAGAAGACATAACAGGTATTGATCTAAGAGTAAACACATTAGAACAAGCATATAAAAGTGAGTATATGCAAAATCTAAGACAGCAATTTCGTCGAGGGGAAAAACCCGATTCTTGTAAGTTGTGTTGGGATGAAGAATCTGTTGGCCGCGATAGTAAACGAATTAACAGTCGCGTTCGTCTTAAAGAACTTTATACTTTAGTGGACTGGGAAAACGACACACCAGATCAGCTTTGGTTTTTGGATTTAAAACTTGGTAATATATGCAATTTAAAATGTCGAATATGCGGTAGTTGGTCCAGCAGCAAGTGGGCCGCTGAAGAACTCGATTACATGCCTGCAGGGTTTAATAAAAAAGAACACATTGCTTATAAGTGGCTTAAACAAGGCAAGTGGCCGCAGGAAAGTCCTGACTTTTGGACTAATTTAAAGACTTTGCTACCACAAATCAAATACTTCGAATTTACTGGAGGCGAGCCTTGGTTAATCGAGGAACACTGGGATTTGCTAAAATATGCCGTGAGTACAGGTGACAGTAAACATATCGACATTCACTATAATACTAATGCCACAGTTAATAGCCTGGGTGTAGAAAAGTCTGTATTATGGAATGATTTTGGCCGTGTTGACATTGCTTTTAGTGTCGACAATGTGGGTAAACGTTTTGAATACGAACGATTTGGTGCAGACTGGGATGAGGCAAATGAAATAATCGATGGCATACACTTTGCTAAAAATGTAGATACTCCTAATATTACTACTCAGCTTTGTTTTACTATTAACATACAGAACGTTTATTACTTAGACGAACTACTAGAATGGGCAGACACAAAAGAATTCGGCAGCATCTATTTTAATATGTTACACAGTCCGGATCATATGAGCATTCAACGTATGACTCCTGCTGCACAAGAATTAGTATTAAGTAAATTAAAAACTACGTTTTGGAAATCTACCAAATATCAAAAAGAAATCGATAATGTGATTAAATTCATTGAATTGGGCACAGGCAGTGACGGTAAGGAATTTCTTAAAAAAATGAAACAAACAGATGCGTATCGTAAGCAAAACTTTATGGATACACATTCTGAAATAGCCAAGGCTATGGGATATGAATAAACCTGACACTTTGTGCATGGCTCCATGGACTCATACATATTTAAGTCCACAAACTGAACGTAGAATGTGCTGTGCCAGTCGAGAACCCGCACAAAATTTTAAACAATATATCGATACCACTAATGGGACAGGAAAATATATACCGATCACATTAGACAAGCACTGGAATGGCGAGCATATGAAGTCTGTTCGTCGTCGCATGATGGCAGGAGAAACTTTGCCCGAGTGTGAAGTATGCAACGATAAGTTATTAAACACATCTGTTTACCGTAGCTATTTTAATCAATTGTTTGGTCATAAGTACAATGAGGCGATGGAAAAGACACAGCTCGACGGCTCAACAGATATGAAGCCTGTGAGTTGGGATTACAGATTTAGTAATCTATGTAATTTTAAATGTCGCATGTGCGGAGACATGTTAAGCAGTGCTTGGGAAAGCGAGCAACGTCAACACAACATGATTAATTGGCATGATCCAAAAAATAACTGGATGCAGCCTGAAGTTAAAAAACAAATTGAACAATTTCAAGACACACAAATTGAGGCAGAGTTCAGTCAAGCCGTCGAAGAACACCGCGTAGAGGAAGTATATTGGGTAGGCGGTGAACCTCTCATGTATGAACAACATTGGCGCTACATGCAGAGAATTATAGAATTAGGAGACGGTCCGAATGTTTATGCTAGATACAATACAAACTTATCAAGAATTAATTATAAAGGCGTCAATCTTTACAATGATATTCTCAGTAGGATTCGTGATTGGCAGATTTGTGCAAGCATCGACGGCACAGGCAAAATTGGTGAATACATTAGAACAGGCCTTGACTACAATGAGTGGCTTACAAACTTCCGTGAGGGAGTTAAAATTGCTAGTCACAGACGTCAAATGCGAATTGACTTTACGCTCACTTTGCCCGGCATGTTCGAAGTTGCTAATATCCAGCGACTTGCAGAAGAAGAAAAAGTCGATATTCTCGCGAAAGTAATTTTTAGTTTTAGCCCGGACATAGTTATGTCACCTTTAGCACTGCCCCGAGAGATTTTAGATCCCTGGGTAGATGAACTCATACCCGTAGTAGGCGGCGCCTTAAAGGATATCCTTGTCCAGCTAAAAACCAGACCTACATTTCAAGAACAGTGGCCAGATCAATATCAATCGGCCATTACAAAAGGTAAGCTTCGCATTCTACAATTAGAAAATATTAGGCAGGATAAGTTTACAATGCGAGACATTTTGTCTAATAGACCACAAGTATTAAAATGGTGGGATAGTATCGATGAATAAAGTTAAAATTGTTTATAGAAACCCATTGGAAAAACATCAAACTATTGATTATACCATAGAAGTATTCGACAATGAATTATCAAATAGTTGGTTCTCTGCTCTGCAGAATCTTTTACGAGAACAAAAATATTTAGAAAAAAACTTTTGCTTCTTAGGTTTTCCCGACAGTCCACGAGATTTGGACTACATTTGTAGAGAACTGCTTTGGGCTAAAAATGAAATAAATGATTTTTTTCGGGGAGAGTATAAAATTGAAGAAAATTATTCTCCACTAGACTTACGGCCTGACAGTATAAATCCAAATCAGGAGTTGATGAACAAATTACACAATCACTTTGAGGTGTTGCAAGGCACAGTGTGGGGATTAAGTGATTGGTATAAACGTGCAGACTATACAACAAAATTTGCCATAAGACAACTAAACAATCTGTGCCATGAAGCCGAAAGTTTAATGTTAAGTCAAAAAAAGAAAATAGAAGCACCACAATGGATTAGGCCCAGTCAAATCACTACATTTTTAAACAGTCCCAGATTTCAGTTTCCCACAAACCTGAAAAGAACATTTGACAAATCTTGCTATGATAGAAAATTTGGATATGTTTACTTGCACTGGACACAGATAGGAAAAACACTGTTTGAAGTTTTTATCGACGAACAAGGCCGAAATATAGATCAATCAGTTTGTGAAGCTATTACTCATTTACGTTATTACAGCGGAGAATTTGACATAGAGTGGTCAAGGGACGTTACTTATGCAGGTGATTATCCTTGGCATAAAAATAGAATGGATCAATTCGCTGAATGGTTAACAAAAAATGGATTTGATCATAGTAATCCAGAGTATAATTTTGGATATCATGAAGTGGGTAAAATAATAAACTTACAAGATCCTGAGTACGAATGGTCTGCTATTAGTAAGCATCTGGACATATATAAAATTGAAGCAGGTGATGTGTCAGCTGAATTTAACTATTCCTGGGCCGATAAAGATTATTACGATCAACAGATTTCGAGATTAAAACCAGGTTACGATTACAGCAGTAGTTTACTCAATAAATAAAAATATGAAATGGCTTAAAAATTTATATTATCGAATAGTTCTGGAAATTCGATATCGAAAAAAACTTAAAGAACTAAGAAAAAAAGATCCGTTCATTTACAAATGAATATACTAGGTATATCTGCAGGATTTCATGACGCTGCTATATCAGTTATTGATTATCACGGTGATATAATTTTTGCCGGGCACAGCGAACGCTATTCTAAAATAAAAAACGATCCAAATTTAAATTTGGGGTTACTCAGAGAAATTACGCATCTAAATATTCAACAAGTTGCGTACTATGAAATACCATGGTTAAAGCAGTCAAGGCAACTGTATAGCGGGCAAGGTATCGAATGGCGAAAATTAACAACTAAACAAATTTTAGTGAATCAAATTGGAAAAGAATTTTCACAATATCCTAATTCTAATATAAGTTCTTTTAGTCATCACAAATGTCATGCTGCCGCGGGATTTCAAACCAGTTCATTTGATCGCGCTACAGTGGTTGTAATTGATGCTATCGGCGAATGGGATACTATTAGTATATGGGCAGCAGAATATGTCAACGGTGTTGCAAAGTATACTAAACTTTGGAATCAAAAATATCCGCATAGTATCGGATTATTTTATAGCGCAATGACAGAACGTGTGGGTCTACAGCCCAACGAAGAAGAATATATCATGATGGGCATGGCAGCATATGGTGCGCCTGCGTTCACTGATTTATTCAAATCTAAATTTTTATCCAATGAATGGGAAATTAAATTTAAAGAAAATCTTCACGCTGGTATAGAACAAAAGTACTTGTCTTATGTTGGGGATATGGATGTCGCAGCCAGCGCACAAGACTTAACAGAAGATTTGGTATTAAGTGTAATGCGCCGTGCCAAAGATTTTAATTGGAGCAACAATTTAGTCTATATGGGCGGAGTTGCTCTTAACTGTAGTATTAATCGTAGATTAGGGGAATACTTTGAAAATATTTGGATTATGCCTAACCCTGGCGATGCTGGAAGCAGTCTTGGTGCTGCCGCTTTGGCTTATGGGGGTAGAATTAACTGGACTAATGCTTATCTCGGCCACGATATACCTGGGCCTTATCCTGTCAATGACATTCTTGATCAACTGCTTAGTCGGCAAATTGTGGGAGTGGCATCCGGACGTGCCGAATTTGGCCCTCGTGCCTTGGGTAACCGTTCGCTCTTGGCGGATCCAAGAGGAAATGAAATCAAGGATCGAGTAAATGAAATTAAACGTAGACAAAAATTCAGACCCTTTGCGCCGGTTATTTTGGAGGAACTTGCTAATAATTATTTCGATATCCCTGGCAATTGGAATAACAGTAGGTATATGCAAGTCGTCGGTCAGTGCAGGAATCCTGACTTATTTCCTGCTATTGTGCATCATGACGGAACTAGTCGTATTCAGACTGTGCCAAAGGACGGATCAGGAATCAGAGAACTACTAGAGAAATGGTTTATTGTCACAGGTTGCCCTATGCTATTAAATACTAGTCTAAATATTAAAGGCGAACCTATGGTCAATGACCGTAAGGATGCTGACAGATTCGAAAAATTATATAAAATCAAAGTTTTTTCGTGACAAAATATATTATTATTGTGGGTGACAGTTTTACCACAGATGCCAATGGGTGGCCCGGACATTTAGCTGATTTATTAAAATTGAAATTAGTATGTTACGGAGAAAGTGGGCAACATTGGTGGAGTATATGCAATTTTCTTAAAAAATTAGACCAGCAAATAATCGACAACACTGAAGTTATTGTATTTTCGCATACATATGCTGAAAGAATTCCTAGCATTGATACAAAAATATCTAAAATTGATCCCTACGATACTAGTAAAAAAGATGAAATGTCGTTGGCAGTACAATTGTATTACAAATATATATTAGATTTGGATTTTATGAAATGGGCTCAAGAAAAATGGTTTGATGATATAACAGAAAAATGGCAACACATTAAGCTAGTTAACTTGCATTGTTTTCCATTAAGTTTAAATTTATCTAAATTGCCTGGGGGTGTAAATGTGAAACCTAGTTTGGCGTCGATTAGCTTGAATGAAATTAATGCCGACACCGGCGGCGGTTTGGTAAACGATAATAGACCAAATCACTTCAATGATGTTAACAATAAAGAATTAGCCAGACAGCTGTCTAAAATGATAATTAATTATAAGCAGTCAGTACAAGAGTTTGATCTGACAAAATTTGATTTAAAAACAAGAAAGTGGGATAATTGGAAATGACACAACGAATTTTGATTATGGGCCTGCCAGGCGCAGGAAAAACCTTCTTAGCAACAGAATTAAAAAAATTATTGGAAGACAATGGCAAAACAGTTACTTGGTTTAACGCAGACGAAGTAAGAAAACAATTTGACGATTGGGATTTCAGCGAAGCTGGCAGAATTCGTCAGAGTAAACGTATGTTTGATTTGTCGATGTCATGCAACACAGATTATGCACTGTGTGATTTCGTTGCACCATTAGTAGAAATGCGTAACAATTTTAAAGCAGATTGGACAGTATGGGTGGATACTATACGCGAAGGTCGTTACGCTGATACTAATAAAATGTTTGTGGAGCCTGAAGTTTATGATTTTCGGGTCACAGAACAAAATGCAAAAAAATGGGCAGATTTTATTGCTGAACATATTATTGATGATCGTCGTCGGCCTGTATTTGATTGGAAAAAAGAAACTGTGCAAATGCTAGGACGTTGGCAACCATGGCATGATGGACATCGTGCATTATTTGAACGCCTACTTGCTCGCACAGGGCAAGTCATTATTCAAGTACGTGACGTGCAAGGATGGCAAGGCAGTAATCCTTTCGAAGTGGAAAAAGTTAAAACTTTTATTAAGCGTGATTTGGATCCATTGTATCAAGGCCAATATGAAATACAAGTCGTTCCTAACATTGTTCACATTGGGTGGGGTCGTGGAGTAGGATATTCTGCTGGTGAAGAAACATTTGATGAATCTATCACTGATATTAGTGCTACCAAAATTAGAAAAGAACTAGGACTAAAGTGAACAAGTATCATGTCAGATTTAATACTAAACACAACGGCAGTGAATTAGTCTGGCGTGTATTCGAAAACGGAGTAGAACATTTAGCTAAAGATGTTCGACTTATCGGAGAAACTTTTACAGAATGTACTAACGAGCACGGCGAAACTAAATGGAACATAGCTTGCCGCGGCAGAATAGTTTGGATAGACAACGTTGCAGTTATAGTAACTGACAAAGATTGACTTATATCATTTATACATTTATAATTCATGTCAATGAATCTGTTACCCTATTTTTCAGAAGTTGAAGAATTCAATAAATTTGAAAGAAGACCCGGGTCTACGGCAGCAGTGTATACTTGCGAGGTGTTGACTTGTATTGCAACTTTAAAATGCGGCTCCAGTTTTTTAACGGCTACTTTTAATCAAAATTGTCGTTGGAGGCAAATACCGTTTTCAGAAATTAATTGGGATAATAGTCATGTTTTTACTTTGATGACGGATCCTTTAACTAGACGGTATAAAGCAATAGCAGAATGGTTATTTCAAAAGAAGCTAGTATCTGAATATTATAAAAATGTTGAATTGCAAAATTTTGTACTGAGTACTCCTATCTTAGACATACATTCGTATGGGTATGTTTATAATTATTACGAAGATTTTTGTAATCGAATTGATTGGATTCCCATGGAGCCTGTAAAAAATCATGATGGTATTAAATGGGCAATTTCGAAACTTTTAGAAAAATATAAAATTTATATATCTCATTATTGGGCATCTGACAAAGAGTCAAATATTTCATCTAAGGTAAAAAAGAAACTCGAAGCAGATATAAAAGAAAAGTTTGAATCTTCTCCCAATGAAAAAATAATGGAATATTTGTCACCTGACATTGATTTATATAATAGAGTTTCTAATAGATTTAATCCCAATAGTGATAATTGGGATGATATTTCTTGGTTAAGAAAATGAAACAAAAATTAATAAAATCATATATGAAAACAGCACAGACATTTGCTGAATGTAGTACTGCACGACGATTGCATGTTGGTGCTATTGTGGTCAAGGAAGATCGCATTATCAGTATTGGTTACAACGGTATGCCCAGTGGTTGGGACAACAACTGCGAAGATGTAGAATGGTGCAGTGCTGGCGGGTGGCTTGATCCTGATGAGATTGAAAAAAGTTGGCCGTATGAAGGAACATATACAGATGCCAACGGCAACGAAATGCAGGGTCGCTACAGATTAAAAACCAAACCCGAAGTGCTTCATGCAGAAACAAACGCTATCAGTAAATTAGCTAGGAGCGGTGAAAGCGGTGAAGGAGCTACTATGTTTATAACTCATGGTCCCTGTTTGGACTGTTCTAAATTAATTTATCAAAGCGGAATAAAAAAGGTATACTTTGGTCAAGCTTATCGAGACAGATCCGGAATTGAATTTTTAGAAAAATGTAAAATTGAGGTTGAACAGATAAATGTTTGATATTTTTTACGCAGGCCCGAAGCCAAATTTATTTACATTTGAGCGACCCGCAGCCTCTCTTGCAGAGGCTGATGCATTATGTCGGACTGAATATTTTTGGTACATCAATGGACTAAATGATTATAGCAATTTTGATTTTTGGTGGCGCCCTCCGGTATACGAAGCAGATCATACACATGTTTGGCCTAGCCAATGGCAAGACAACAGCGGCACAATGCTGGTGCCTAAAGGTACTACTGAACATAAATGGCATTGGCGTAAAGGCGAAGGTCAAGTTGACCGCAATCAGTCAGCTGACATTTTCTACATGGATTTTATGAATCCAGACAGTCAAGCACAACTTGCTGCTCTTAAAGAAAAATATCCTTCGATTAAATCTACTCGTTACGTTTCAGATCATTTAAACGTGCTTAAGCGTATAGTGAATTTAGCTACCACAGAATATATTTGGGTTATTAGCAGTGTCTGTGATTATCAAGAATTTGATTTCACTTGGCACCCTGCTCAATGGCATGAGGAAATGATTCATTGTTTTCCCAGTGGTAATCAAAAACGTGGGGATACTTTTTATATTCATGTTGACTCATTCAAACGACAAATGGTCGATTTGGAGTTATTAGATTGGTTTAATGTTATTAACTATTGCCAAGATCAAAAGGTCTATAGACACGCCTGTCCTAAAGTTTATTACAATCACGACAATCTAGTAGACGAAGTTTGTAGATACGATTTCAAATTTCCTTATGCAGCATTTTCGAATCGTCCCAGTATTTTACTTAACAGTGAAATTTGCCTATGGACTGAAAAAGACAGGACTGTGGAAAGTTTTACAGACAGCAACAGTATTTGTGTAGTACCCCGAGATATTAAGACACATTTACGCACACAAATCTATGATTATCCTTACATAAACGTTGAAAAAAGGGGCGAATCTATACACACAGAAGACTGTTTAGACATTGTCTATATCAGTAACGGCGAGCCAGAAGCAGAACATTGGTATAATCATTTGTGTGAAGTTTTGAACAGAGAAGATTTAGGGTTCCCTGGACTCAAATTTAACAATACTATCAAACGTGCTCAAAATGTAAACGGGCGGATGGCTGCATATAAAGCCGCGGCCGAACGCAGTGAAACCCCATGGTTCTTTGCTGTGTTTGCCAAATTAGAAGTTGATTCAAATTTTGATTGGTCTTGGCAACCTGATTACTTTCAAGAACCCAAACACTACATTTTTCATGCCTGTAATCCTGTAAACGGATTAGTCTACGGCCACCAGGCTATGATTGCTTATAACAAACGTTTGGTACTGGAAACAATAGAAAGTGGATTAGATTTTACGTTAAGTAAGGCCCACGAAGTTGTGCCGATTATAAGTGGCACTGCACATTATGATCAAGACTCTTGGACCACATGGCGTACGGCATTTCGCGAAGTTATTAAGTTAAAACATTTTAGTATTGAACAGCCCAGTGTTGAAACTGATTTTAGACTTAAAAAATGGTTAACAGTGGGTAATGGTAATTTTGGAGAGTACAGTATTCGAGGTGCAAACGATGCCATAGAATACTATAACTCAGTTAATGGCAACTACGATAAGCTAATGTTATCTTATGAGTGGGCTTGGCTCAGACAGTATTATGACGCTAAATACTGAATGCGTATTGATGAAGTTATCAAATTATCTAACACAGACCACATCCGTGCAAAAGAGTGGATAGAAAAAGTTTATTCTAAATATCCACAGGTATGGCAAAATAACCATGTCATGACATGGGGAGAAGGTGATGATCAACAATTTGCAATGTTTGAATTAGTACCTAGCTTGTCCAAACGTGATGCTGTAGACGTTAAGTGGTTTCAGGCATATCCATTGCGACAAGGTGTAGGTTCCCGTGCAATGGCAGAACTTCAGAGTTTGGCCAAAGAAGATGGCATTGTGTTAACATTGTACCCCTGGGATAAAGGACAAGTAAGCCAAGCCAAGCTAACTAAGTTTTATAAAGGCCATGGATTTAAACCTACTACAAAAGGTTCTAAGAATATGTTCTGGGAACCAGAAAAATTAAATGAAAGTCTGAGCCGTATAGTATATCATTATACTAATATTCATTCAGCTTTAAAAATTTTAAGTTCTGGGCAGTTTGAATTAAGCAGTGTGTTGGGTAGTATCGAACAAAGTTACGCACCTAAAGATCACCTTTATTTTTTAAGCACTACACGCACAAGACAAGGCGGGTATCATGACTATATTGGTAATCAGGCTGTGTTGTTTGTATTAGATGGTAACTGGTTTAACAATCATTATATTTCTCGTCCAGTGGACTACTGGGAAAATCGTAATCCATCTTTGGCACATCACCGAAAACACGAAGCTGAAGATCGAGTGTTCAGTCGAGAACCTACTATACCCATTGATGGAGTTGTTGCTGTACACATTTATATTGATCCCAAATCTGATCCTGAAGTTCGTGCCAGAGCCAGACAAGCACTAATAGCAGCTAAACGCAGGGGTATCGATACATATTTTTATACCGACCCTAAAGCATGGCGGAATTTTGATCAAAGAAATCCAGGCAACGTCAGTTTGCTAACAGGTCCAGAACATACAAGTTATCGCAGTTATCCAGAACGAGAATACTTGCTTCCATGGATAGAATTAATTAGTGCCAAAAATAAAAGTCAGTTAAGTAAAAAAGCCGACGATCTGCGATACAGTTTAAATTATACTTACGATAAAGAAAATGCTGCTCAAGGATTGAATACAGATTTAAGCAATGCTAGAAAACCCAGTGCCGGCGCTGACAGAGCCAATGCGGTTAAGATCATCGATTACATGCGTCGAAACAATGTCTCTACTGTAAAAAAATTAGTTCAGCTATTAGCTGATAAATGGAAATCTGAAAATGTATGAGCAGTGCATTTAAAGAAGATCAAATTTAAGAATTAAATTTTGTTATAGATTCTACAATAGATTCAACTTCAGAATCTGTCAATTCGGGGTAGATGGGCAAACTTAAACACTCTTGGCAAAACGCACTGGCTTCTCTATATAATTCGGCAGCATAATTAATATACGGATAACCTACCGGATGCTCGTACAACGGCGATTCGTAGTGTATTTTAGTTTCTATTCCTTTAATTGCTAAATGATGTTTTAATCCATTTCGATCATTTAGTTTAATTACATATTTGTGCCAAGCATGAACTGTACCTTCTGTGGTCTTGGGTGTGTCGACATAATTAGCTAATTCGGCGTTATAGTATTCTGCAATTTGTCGTCGACGAGATTGCCAAGCATTAAAATATTCGAGTTTAACTAACATTTGAGCGCAATCTGATTCGCTCATTTTACTGTTGGTGCCTGGAATCTCATGTCCACTGGTTTTGCCATTATCCCTAAGATTCATTAACGTATTGGCAAAGTTCACGTCATCGGTTAGTACCATACCGCCTGATCCGTAGTTGTTTAAATTCTTAGTCGGGTCAAAGCTTAGTACACTGATATCACCCATTGCACCACTGGGAACACCTTTGTAACTGGCACCAAAACTTTGTGCAGCATCTTCAATAATCTTTAAATCGTTGTTGAAGAAATCGGTGGTCATTTTAAACCGATCCCAGTCCACGGTGTTGCCAAAGATATTCACATACATAACACCTTGTACACCTGCGCCTTTAAGGGCGTAGTCTACGCTTTCTAAATTTATTAATGCTTGATCATCTGTGTCACACAATACTGGTTCATTGCCGTTCAGCAATACACTGTTGATAGTGGATACAAAGCTAATAGTGGGGATGAGAATTTTTGTATTCTCTAAAAATAAAACTTGTTGAGCAAATATTAAACCTTGACTGCAACTGTTAACTGCCACAGCATATCTGCGATGACATTTTTTTGCAATTTGCTTTTCGAACTCTTTAGTATAATGTCCGTCTAATACCTGTCCTGTACTGTAGACTTTGTCTACAGCATCTAATATTTCTTTTCGTAAATTGGCGTATTGCCTTTTTACTCCAAAAAATGGAATTATATTTTGCTCTGCCAAAACGGGTCACCTTTAAACCAGTCGTAGTATCGTTGAAATCCTTCTTCAACATCTACTCGAGGATCAAATCCAAAGTCCTTACGTGCAGCGTCGATGTTTAATGCTCCACGACTTGGAAAGTCTGCATCTTTGTTGCGTACTTCGATGCTTCCTTTTCCTGCGATTTTAACTGCAAGTTGAGCAGCATCTAGTAGGCTATAACTGTGACTTTTTGTAATGTTATATGTTTTATTATTTGCGTTACTGCTGAGTGCAGCCTGTGTAATACCACGTGCGGCATCTTCTACATACGTAAAATCAAGAGTCTCTCCTGCACCATTGACCTTGAGAGTTTGCCCTCGCATTGCACTGAGCATAAATTTAGATACTACTCGATCCTCAACATCCAGTTCTCCGTAAACAGCACTGGGGCGTATGATGGTATAATCAAAACATCCACGCCTGTGATAATCTTTAACAAGATGTTCTCCCATAAGCTTCATAATTCCGTATTGTCCTTGCGGATTGCAAACAGTATCTTCTCGTACATCATCAGTGAAATCGCCGTAGACCATGCTGCTACTAATATAAACAAATTTAGGAATTCGACTAATTTTTGTTAATTCTAACAATTTTACTAATGCAGTACTCATTACTTCGCTGCCCCAGATTGGATTTTGATTAACTACTTTCTGTCTAGGAAAACTTGCTAAATGAATAACAGCATCACAGGTATGACCAAACGTTTTAAAAATTGTTTCTACTCTGGAATGATCTCTGAGATCCAAGTAATGCACAGCACTATGAATTCTATTTTTACGAGCATTGATCAAATAAGACAATTCATCTTTGGGCACAAACCCATAATCGGTGGCACTGTCTATAATAAAACATTCGTGGCCCAGCTGTTCTAATTGTCTTACAACATTGTGCCCTATAAAACCAGCTCCGCCAGTAATTAAAAATCTCATTTAATTCCCCATTTCAATGTAAAATATGTTAGATCTTTTTCTTGCAAGTCTGCTATAATGGTTACTTTATTTTGAAAAGTATTAGAGTCCCACCCTGAATGCCATGTTGGGGTGTCTATAGCATTAGCCATGATCCATTGGCCTTGTTCACTCTTTTCCCAATTGTACAAAGGTTCAGCGACGTAGATTTCAAAATCATCTACGTCGCTCATAGTAAACTCGTGTACTTTTACTTTCATGTTATCGACTATTAAAAAATTTTAACAATTCAGATGCATACCATTTATGATGCAATATTCCTGGATGATTATTGTCTGAGCCTTTATCTAAGAACGTGTAATTGTGTATATCATATAACACTATTGCAAAATCTAAATTAGAAACATATTCGTATATTTTTATATCATGATAAGGTATGTTGCAGGGCATTATTGCAAGTATAAATTTTGCAGAAATCTTATTTAAAAAATTATGTACTTGTTCTATACTAGTAATCGATTCGTAAATCATATGATTACTAATTAATATGTTTTCTTTAAAATAATGTTTTACGTCATTGGTGCGATTAAAACTATGTCGATTAATATGATGAAATTTGTCGGTGTCATCTAAAAATGGAAATCTGGCAGAACCAGTTAATCCCCAGATAACAATATCATCTTTTTTAATGTCGGACCTTAGTATTTGATCTGCTGCCCACCCAACTGAAGAACCAGGCTCGGTTAAAAAACTAACAGGGCTATTCAACTCATTCGCTATTAGTTGACCATATCTTTCGTCTGGTGTTACACCTGTCCCGTGACTAAAACTGCAACCTACAATCCACAATTGTGGTGAATCTGTTTGACGTTCACTTTTTAATTTTAAAAAAGATTTCATACAGCCATGTCTGCTTTGATAGCACCATGACTTTGATAGTTGTCTAACTGAATATCAGCCATGGTAAATTTAGTGATATCTGTAACGTCTGGATGTAACCACAATTGTGGTGCAGGCAATGGTTCGCGTGATAATTGCTCTTTCACTTGATCTATATGATTTAAGTAGATATGTGCATCACCTAATACATGAACAAACTCTCCGACATCTAAATTGCACACTTGCGCGATCATATGGGTTAACAAGCTATAGCTGGCAATGTTAAAAGGAACGCCTAAAAACATATCACAGCTTCGTTGATACATTTGGCAACTTAGTCGTCCATCTGCAACATAAAATTGAGCAAAGCAGTGGCACGGTGGCAGGGCCATGTCTTGTAATTCACCTGGATTCCATGCAGTCAGTATATGTCTTCGTCCGTGAGGGTCTGCTTTTATTCCCTTAATTAATTCTAAGAGTTGATCTACTTCAACATTAATTATATCGTTATTGGCATCATTTAATCGTTGTTCACTGGTACGCCAATGACGCCACTGTACTCCATACACACGACCTAAGTCGCCTTCGAATTGAGGACCGCGCGGTGGAAATTTTTTATATCGGTTAGTCCAATAAGGTGCAGTGGCATTGTCGGCCCAGATAGTTTTCTTTTCAGATTCTCTACTACCATGTAGTATCTCTCGTAGACGCAGTTCATCCCCTGAGCCTTCGATAAACCACAGTAGTTCTGATACTACGCTCTTCCAAGCTAATTTTTTAGTAGTTACAGCAGGAAATCCATCTTGCAGGTTATAGCGTTGTTGCATACCAAACACGCTGATAGTACCGGTGCCAGTTCTGTCTGTTTTTTTAACCCCGTGATCTAATACATATTTTAGTGCATTTAAATATTGTTGTTCCATAACGTAAGTATAATTTTATCGACGGAATATGTCAATATTTTTATAAGTCATCCAAGAACATTTTTTATCTAAACTTGTTGCAGCACTGGTAACTCTGAAGAAAGTTAAATATTTTCTAAGATCAATTTGAACATCGGTTTTATATTGACCCTTAAAATGTGTTATGTGTACTTGATCTACCAGATCTTTTGTTTCCATTAAAATTCCAGGTCCACCAATTATCCATACATCTTTTTTAGGATAGTTATCTTGAATCTGTTTAATTTTTTCTGATATGTTTCCACGAATAGTAGACACACCATACCCAAAAATTGATCTGTTGGTGACTATATAATTTGTCCGGCCTGGTAATGGTTTAGGCATTTTAGGGTCGTCCCAAGTACGCCGACCCATAATGATAATATGGCCGTCAGTTTGTTCTTTAAAATATTGTAGATCTTCAGAATGGTGAGGCCAGGGTAAACTACCGTTTAGCCCCATACCTCCCCAATGATCTACTGCAAATATTGCTTTGATCATAATTTAGAAAGCAGTTTATCTGTTTCAGGTTGCACAGTTTTTTCTACTAGATCAATATCTACGAAAAAGTCTACGTTGTCTATATACATGTCTAGATCTTCAAGTCTTGAAGTAACATGTTCTTCGATGTCGTCGGGATCTGCTCCTTCAGCTAATAATTTTTTAATATCAACTGTTACCACAGTGCCGTCTTTAAGATGAACGTTTAATTTTTCTAGAATATGTACAGGTACTTCTCTTTTTTCAACTTCTTTAAGAATATTTTTCCAAATAGCTTTCGAGTTTAAATTAAGCTTCTTTGGCTTTGGCTGTTTTTTTGGATTTTGTTGTGCCATTTTTAACTGCTGAACCATTTAATTGTAACGCTTCTTCTTGTAATCTTGCAGCCTCGGCTAGCAATGCTTTTGCTTCGTTCTGCATACGTTGTGCTTGGGCAAGTCTGGATTTAGATAAGTCTTCGTCAGACAGTACATCTTTAATATTTAAATTTTCAGTTACTTGTGCTGGCGTGCTTCGGCTTTCTCTTGGGGCTCTCACTTCTCCTGGTTCGCGTCCATCAATAAGTCTACGACGTTTACCGGTCATTCCAGCCGCAGAATCTAAATCTGCTAGCTCTTTCAATGCTTCGTCACCTTGTGCAAGCTTGTCCAATATGCCATTTAATTCATCTAGACGAACAGTGCTTTTAGCATTAGGGGTAACAATAACTTGATTAGTTGGCACTTTTTTAATCATGCTTTCTTTGTGTAAAGTCTCTAATGCATTGCCGCCATCTTGCATAGTGTACCTGAATAGATAGTCGCTGAACTCTTTAGCTTGTTGTCCCGACTCACTTTCCAGTGCTGCCATAATGTCGTCATGGATGTGTCTGGGCAGGGTGTCTGGGTAGATAACAAGACACATATGGTTCTCGTTAGGTACAGTTCTGAATAAAATAACACATTTTTTATTATTGTGTTTACCTACGTGTTTAATCATAATTATTTCCTTAAGCAGATGGGGGTGCAGTTTGATCGGACTGCGGTGGAGTAATGACGTTTAACTCTACCAGGAACTGATAGAGTTTTTGATATGCAGTGCCGATTTCTACAAATTCTTCGGGCCTGAATGCGCCCCGGCTACTTGCTAATTGAATGCTACTTAATGCAGTTAACAGTTCTTTGGAAGGAACTACTACTTGTTTTGTGTCTTGATTATCTGTCGACATATATGCTCCGAAATATATAGATATTTAATCATATATTAAGGAGGCTAAATTTTTTTTAATAGCAGTTAATTTGATCCAAGATCAAACTAAAATAGCTAGCTTCGCCATGTATTTCAAATCCTGCAGATTTGCCCAAAGAAATAGTATTATCTTCATTTTGAAGATATGAATCACCGAACCAAAATCTTCCCTCTAAATTCTCTGAAATCCAATCAGTAATTTTTTTGTCATTGACATAAAGATTAAAATGCACTTGTTCAAAGTGAGGAGGACAATGTTCTACTCTTCGGAGTCCGAAGACGTTAAGGGGATTGATTTCACCGTACTTCAGCATCATGCTCTTTACAAAGTTCACAGATCATAATGAACTGATTATATGCTTCTCGCACACTTGCGTGTTTCATTAATTTATCTGCTTCTTCTTGCAATGCTTGGATTCCTGCTTCAGCAATGTCTCGGGCACTGCTAATGTTTAAAGTAGCCAACTCATCACCAAATTCTTTAGCTAATTTTTTCCAGGCCTTTAATTGGCCTGGAGTCAATGGTGTGCGTTGCGGCCGCATCTCACTGGCTTTACGAACAGCTTGACTCATTGCATCTTCGGCAACACGACCAGCGGCAATCAAAGCCGCATAGTTAGGATCAATGTTATAACGGCGACTACTACCGCCGGGATAGCTCATAACAAGATGGGTACCTTTAGTGAAGCTGTCTAAAAAATCGTTATCGTATTCAGCCACAGGAACATACTTACGCCCAATTTTTTCGTAGTAGATCTTTTTCATTCCATTTGTTTGACAAGATGATTAATTGCTTCAATGGTGCGAAGATTGATGGTAAGATCTTCTGGATGTAGCCAATAACCGTTTGGATTTGAATCAGACTGGGGATTCTTCTTCCATTCTTTAAGTTCTTTCTTAAGAAAGGATCGCCACTCTTTAAGATTTAATAACGTGATACGGTCAGCAGTAACACCGTCTAAACTAATTGGACCAATTTTTTTCATAATCCATTCATTTTCATTGGTAATTTTCGAAGTCATCGTCGTCTCGATTAAATTTATTACGCGATTTATTTTTATGTTTCTTATTTACAATACTCTTGTCGGATTTTTTATAAAAATCTTCTTGCTTATTTCGATGATTTTTTTTATAAAAAGCATCTTCGTCAAGTGCGTCCCTAAGGTCAATTCTCATTCTTTTCATTTGGAACAATTCCGTTACTGTGCTTATCAGTAATCTTGTCTGTGTCTTGATAAAATCTTTTTTCTTGTATTGTTAATTTATCTTTATGTATTTTTCGAGGATTGCCGCAAAGATAACATTCTGAGTTACCACAATCCATAGCATGTTTTTTATGCAATCGGTGTGGCTCTGTAACTGGAGCACCATGCTCTTTAGCAATCCTAGTCTGTTTTTTTACAGCATTGTCATCTTCAAACCTACGTTTACTGTTCTTAAGCTTGTCTTGTTCGTGACTCATATATACCTTCGATACACTAACAATATTTAAGTCTTAGTAAGATGTTATAACCATTTTAACGCAAATAGCGTAGCATCCTTTTTATCTTCAAAAATAAAACGTACACCAAAATTTTCAAATTCGCCGCCGCAGTGATGATATGCCCAATCTACAATATCGTTAACTTTATATCGACTATCAAATGGCGGAAGATCTACCATAGCCCATCCGCAACTAGACAGACATTCTACTAGACAATCAAAATCAATTTCTTTTGATACATCATTTGCCATGGTATCCAAAATATCATTGACAATATCTTTGTCAATGGTGGTAATATTTTTATGCATGAGCATGTTTTTTTGCCTCTTCATAGTGCGCCCAAACACCAAACTCGGGTTCTGCATCAGGGTTACCTTTGATAACCCAAACAGTGTCGCAATAGTCTTCGACTGCTTTTGGGTTCCATCCAAAGAAACAGAAGTCAGTGAACATAATCAGTTTCTTAGGTTCAATGTTGTTTTCTTTCAACCATTCCCATACGCAATGAGGATCAGTACCGCCACCACCACCGGGCTCATAGCTAGCGATATCCGCCATGTTGTCGCTAGTATATTCTTCGGGGTTATAAACTTCTGTATCCCATGTAATAACACGAATCTTATACTCGTCGTAGGACTCCATGATACCTTTAACTTCGCTCAAGAAGTCTTTAAGATCTTTTTCGCTGATAGAACCTGAAGTGTCAATAGCAACACATACATCAATTTGATTACCGGGCTTCATACCTGGCATAACTGCATCCATGTGCCAGCCGCGACGGTTAGGGCGCATCCAGCTAAAGTCATCTTTGATGGTAGATTGAATTTGCTGTTGAAGCAGTTCTCGCCAGTTTACTACAGGCTTAGTCAAATCTTTGATTAGTCGTTTAACACCTGCAGGCAAATTACCTGCGCCTACTGCCTGAGCAGCCTGCAACAGTGCTTCACGAATTTCGTCTTTGATCTGACGTTTTTCTTCATCGCTCAAACGAGGGCGGCCTTTGCCTTTGCCATCTTGATCACCATCTTGATCACTATCTTCACTGGAACCTTCTCCGTCCATGTGTTCGTCCAACACTTGCTGAAGCAGGTCACTGATGTCAATTTTTTCTGCTTTGTCGTAGAGGTCGTCATAGACTTCCTCAGCACTCCACCCTTTGTACTTTGGGTCGTACAAACAAGGAGTAATCTTGTCGCCAATTTTTTGTTCAATAAGGTCACTGTTCACGCAGAAGTCTGCGGCACAGTTAAACAGACGACGGTCACGGAAGTCGCCTGTGCGACCGATATGGTCGTATACATTATGCAAGACTTCGTGGCCAAACAAGAACTCAACTTCTTTGGGTTTGAGTTTGTTTACAAATTCGGTGTTGTAATAAAAACTACGACCGTCTGTGGCCGCAGTGCCCAGCCAGCTATCGGCATTAACCAATTTAAGACGAGTAGCAAGGTTGCCAAAAAATGGCGCACGAAGAAGAAGACCAATACGTGCAGTGACCAGTTTTTCACGCACTGTGGCATCCAATCGGGGATCTGTATTCTCCGTCAGACGCCCTGCAAGTTTATGTTCTGTTTTCTTTTCGCTTGATGTAGTAGCCATTTAGTACTCCTTGTTTATTCGTATATTATATTTGAAATTGGATTTATTGTCAAAAACAATTTTATAACCATTTTAAAGTAAACAGTTCTAATTCTTTAGACCCTATTAGGTAAATGTAACACTCACTATAATCACCATTATAGTGCCACGCCCAGGGATTATTTCTAACTTTATTATAATGGGGGTTTAGATAAATTTCGCGTTCACAGCTAGGTCCCCAAGTATCCCAGCACCACTCTCTGACAGTTAAAAAGTCGATAAATCTATCTGCGGTTAATCCTAAGACTATAGCTCGATGAGTAAAGAGAAGGTTACCTTTATGTCTGCGGTCTAATTTTTCAAGTTTGAGTTTCATAATAAATCGGGGACTTACAGGCCAAAGGAGTTGGAAACCTTGCCCCTAAACTTACTTCTGGCTAGCTGCCACGATGTACTTACCAAAACGCTTATGGAACTCGTCGAAGTGCTTGAGCTTGCCAGGCACGAACGGCAGGTTGTAAGTAGTCAGTGCAACACGGGCACCCATAACAGTCAGTTCAGTGGTAAAATTATCCATCATGAACTTAAAGAAATGGTCGCTCATATTGTGCCATTCTGCGCTGGGCTTGCCGCCATCCTTTTTTGCGGAGTCTTGCAATTCGTAGCACATAGCAATAGTCAGCGAGTACATAGCACTAATTTCTTTGACCTTGAGCTCAGTTACTTTACCTGCCAAAATGTCAGCAGGTTTAGGCAGTTGGCCTGCAACTTTGCGGTGTGCCATAAACTTAACTGCAACACCCTCGCCTACAGCACCTGCGACCAAATCAGTGAGGTCAGAATCTGACGTATCCTCATCTTCAAGAATTTCACTGACGAATGTCCAGCTACGCGGTGTAGCAAACGAACGCGAACTAGAACGCGGATCGAAGTCGTAGAGATCTTGTTTAGCAAAACCAACGTAACCAACCACGTCCTTGTGAATTTTGTTATTCACAGCCCAAGTCTCCCAGCTGGCATGGTCGACTCGCATTTCAAAGTGCAAGAAACGATTTGCCAATGGGGCAGGCATACGATAGGTAACACCTTTGTCGCTTTCGCGATTGCCTGCGGCCACCATAACAACATTGTCGGGCAGAACATACTTACCGATTCGGCGATTGAGAATCAGCTGATAGGCAGCGGCCTGAATGCTAGGTGCGGCACTGTTCATCTCATCCATGAACAGAACAACATAGGGATACTGACTAGCAAACTCTTCGTCGGGCAAATCGATAGGCGGTGCCCAATCCATTTTGCCCAGCTCTTTGTTAAAGTAAGGGATGCCACGCAGGTCAGTGGGTTCCATTTGTGCAAGACGCAGGTCGATGTACGCACCGCCCAAGTCTTGAGAAATGCCTTCGATTACTTCAGACTTGCCAATGCCCGGGGGGCCCCAAAGAAAAGCTGGACGCTTTTTCTTGAAACATTTAAGAATAGCACGACGAGCACCATCGCTGGTAACAGTGCGGCTTTCAGTTACAGTCTCTTTACCCATTTAAAAACTCCTTTGTGTGTAAAATTATATTATACCTAAAAACTGAATTATTGTCTGTTGTTATTTTACAAAAGCATAAGGTTGATCCCACCGACCAATGTTGACGTCGATGTAGTGACTACAATGAAAGTAATCAGTCTGGGCATCGGACTCGTCGAAATAGTCAGGACCATACATAGCTGGAATTACCTCAGACAGGAACTCTTTGGCGCGGCCAGTGAAGTGCTCGTGATACCAATACGGATTAACTTGGATATAATCGCCACCAAAGTCGATGTCACCTTGCTTAACAGTCAGCACCAGCGAGCTATGACTACGAACAGAAAGAGTGGCTTTGACACCGTACTTTTTGCAAATGGCTTTGATAGTAGGCGCCAGTTTTGCTTTATGCTCTTGACTCATGTATGCCATGTTGAACTCCGTTTTGTTTACAATACCAATATTATAGCAAAATTCCGAATTTTGGACAACCGTTTAGACTGGGCTAAACATTTTGGCACTTTTTTCTACAATGACACGGTATGCATCGATGGTTTTTTGGGGCTGAGCAAGAGGATTCTTTTGGATGAATTTCATTGTTTCCAAGAAACCCATACCCAGGAATTTTGACTCTTTTTCGATGTGTTTGATTGCTGTTGCGATTTGCATTTAGTGCCCTTTGTTACTTACTATACCATTATTATAGCAAAAATGGGATTTTTGGACAACCAAAAATCTGTTGTTTTTACACAACTTCCAGCATGTTAGCGGGTACTTTCCACAGCCCTTGATTACTACGAACTGTTACAAATTTAATGGCAATTTTGTCAACCGTTCCTGTAATAGTCATACCACGTTTAGTGCTAGTGAATTTCACAGAATCGCCCAACTTAATAGAACGGATTTTATCTTTGCGAAGTTGCCCACGAGCAAATTGAACAGCATTCAGGATGCTGGTGAGTTCTGCGTCGGTGAAATCGCCAAACATAATTGCTTGATTAACTTGTTGGATTTGGGTCAGTTGATTCAATTTGAACTCCGTTTTGTTTACTATTCCAATAGTATAGCAAAATTGGGAATTTCGAGCAACCAAAATATTGTTGTATTTTTACAACAAATGCACTAGTAATTAAGTATTACTTTCTAGATTACTTAGATATTTTTTAAGGTCGCCGTCCATGAGACTTAGCATGGCAGCTTCTTGTTCATCAAATACAACTATCCTATGAGCACCTATTAGGTAATACATGCCTTGAAATAGACGTTCTAATTGTAATAGATGTTTATTAGCCAGCGGTTTATCAAATTCAAATTTATAAGATTTTAATTTTAAGTCTTGAACAAGAAACTTATAACCAGCCAGACTAAGCCTCAGACTGTTGTTATCTTTGGGATTGTTCCAAATTTGATATACTAGCTTGCTGGAATGAACCCCAGACATATCCGAAAAAATTTTTGTAAGCTGAGTTTGATTAAAACGCTTTGAACCGACAATCACTTGGATTCATTAAGGAAAAATTCTATCGCCGCTTTTTAAAAGAACAACTGTAAACAAATCAGTTTTAAATAAACTGTTTAATTTTTTAGCAAGATTGATGGCATGACCCGGATTGCTAAAACTTGTCTTTTTATATTTTGGTCCAGGATAGCTGACCAGCATATTACTACTTTTAAGATTGATTGGGTTATTGTCGTAAAAAACCGCCCAAATGCCCTCACTGCTCAGAATCTGATCAGATTTGTAATTGATTTTATTTACGTGCTCAACCAGCACATTTGGTTTAGGTCTACTCATAGTTAATTGACTCTATTATATTTAGTCTAAGTATACTGGGTTTATTTAAACCCCCCGCCGTCAACGGAGATGCTAATGACACTGTCATTGGCATTATTTCGAATTTCTAATTTTTTACTTAGTTCAGCACAGTGGTTAAGTAAATCGAAAATATCAGCATGTAAACTGCGAGCTTCGTTGGCACTTAATGTAAGTTGTTTTCCGCCCGTTTGGTTCATAACTTTGACTTTATCATTGTAATTCTTTAAATGAAGACTTAGGTTTAACTCGTTCATTTTGCAGCCTTTTGCGCTTCGTTCATTTCTTCTTTAGTCTTAAACGGACCTTGGAATAGGTATCTGTTTAGAGTAATAAATTTTGGGCAATAACTCTTAACCCACCCATTGTTGAATTTGATAATGTAATATCCTGCACAATAAAAACTTTTGCTTTTACTGGTTTTAGTATATACTGGAAATTGATGTTTAACATCCCACAGTATATTCCATGGTTTATTGGTCACAGGATAACCATATACATTATGGTGTTCTTGAAGTACTTTTTCTTTTTTTACACCTTGATCAAATACTAAGTTATAAGCTTTACTGAGTAATTTAATAGTAGAAAATTTTTCTCTTTTGTTTTCTTGTACGTAAACAAATCCACCGTCGTCGATGGCTTGGATAGTAGCCACCTTAGATCCTCGTTGTTCTACGATCCAATATTTGTTTTTTAAAATAGGTTTGGCAATTAGTTCATTCATAATACTGTAAGTCCTGCAAATGCGATGTAGCACAATTGATGTGCCATTTGATCTAGTCCGAGATGATTCCAGAACTGGGGTGTGGTAATGTCTTTATTACCGTAATTCATTTTAGCCCAATCGATGTGATAATGTAAAATAAAATCTAATACGCCAATAAAAAGTGCAAATTCAATGTTAGCCCATCCAGTCACAGTCCAAAGACAAGCAAAAGTACCAACACCATGTTTAAGACTGTGCTTAACACCTAACCAGTCGAGGTAAATGCCTTTGTGTTTTACTTCTTCATCGTTTTGATTTACAAAATCGATGTACCAATGTTTAATTTGAAACAAAACAAGTATAAAAAGAAGAGTGCTAATCATTTTTTATTTCTTTGTTGAAATCTGTATTCCCGCCGCAGCCACCATTTGTACTGATTAAAGTATTCCTCTAGTGAAAGAGTCTTGTTACCCCAATAGAACCGTTCTTCTTTATTTTCGAAATAAAGATTAGTCAGCCAATTTCGAAATGAGATCATTGGGTCTCCGGTACAAGCAAATTATCATAGTAAGTAGCTGCCACATCTTTAAGATATTCCATTATAGTTTTTTCATCTACTTCAGTAAAAAATACATCATCGAAGGCCCTTAGAGGATCGATGTCTCGAACCTTTGATTCGTTGTGATGAGATTCTTTAAACTCGGGATTCCACCAAATAAAACATTGATCGTAGCCTGGCACAAAAATTTGAATGTCATAGACATCATAGGTCTTGCAGTCAAATACTACAGTGCAAAATTCCTGTCCATCAACGTCGGCAAATTCCATGAACCTTGCATTGTAACCCCAGCAGTTCCAGCAATATTCGCTGCCGCCACTGACTCGTCCTTCTGCGGCAACTATTACATCAATAAGTTTCATACAGATACATCCTTTAATAAGTCAAAAGTTAATTCGTGATCATAAACATTTGCTACAGGTTTAATCCAACCGTTATTAATACATTCACTGATAATCATCTTGTATTCTTTTGGACAACCTTGGCTGATCTCAAATCCTGCTCGTGGGGTAATCAACAATCCATCTGTTAAATTAAAGTTAGGATCTTTTGATCGTAGTGTGCGAAATCGGCTCTGACGAATTTTAAATGACATTGTGATCAAATCTTTCTTTAATTGATTTGATAGAGTTTTGAACAGTAGCGTCAATCAGACCTTTGTCAAAAGTAGTGTACGCATGCCTGGTATCTGTATTGCGAACAGCATCGATACATTCTTCAACAATTTGCCGAGCAAACGACAACTGCATTTCTGGATTGACACCGGGGTAATGACTACCCCCTGCCTCTAATTGAAATTTCTTTAATAGTTCTTTGTTCATACTTTATCTGCTCCTAATCCTACGCCATACAACTTCAAACGTATCTGGTTTCAACATAACTTCCCACCCTTGAGGAATGCGCTCAGGGAAGAGGCTTGTCTTACCGTTACTGTGTTTGTATAACTTCATTATTCAACTCCGAAATGATTTTTTATATAATCTTCTGCAATAACAGGAGTGTGTCCCCATTCAGTTTCAAGTGACACATAAACATTGGGAAATAATCCAGCACATTCGATTACAATCAGTTTGGCAAACTTTTCTTTGTCAAAAAATTCTCGTGTGTGAGTAACTCCTGTGTCCGGATTAACAATCTCAATAACATCAGTGGCTTGCTCGGCAAGTTTTTGAATTCGTATATTCATCCTGGGTAACTCGCTGACAGTACTGCACTAATAGTAGAGGAATTATCGCTCAACTTAATAAGATCATACTTACCACAAAATTTTAAGAATTGAGCACCAACCATCGGTCGATTAAGTGTTATACTTCCTTGTTCAATAGTTTCTGCAATCTTAACTTTAATGTTGTCGGGTTGTGCCGTTAGATCGACCAGTACACGATTTCTATTATAATCGTCTAATACCTTGTGCTCTTGTTTATTATGGTCAATCCATTTAGTTAACATTAGGTTATTCCAAGCGAATCCTTTGTTTTTCAAATCGCTGAAAGCTTCTTGTAATTTAGTTTTACGAACTCCGGGATAGGCACTAAACACATTGTCTGTGGGATCTCCTCGCATACATTTTTCGAACAAGATCCATTCGGGGTCAGGAATAACTTTAGGTAGTTTAGTTTTCTTATCAATAACAGGCTTACCCTTCTTGTCAAGAATTCCCTCTAGCGTATGTAATTCATCTGCTATCCCATTGTATTGATTGACATTGTCAGCCAGCAACTGATGAAAATCAGTGTCACTGCTTACAATGGTGTGGTGATCCTGAGGGTGTGCTTGGATCCATCCTGCCACCAAGTCATCTGCTTCCAACTCTTTGTGCTGGAGAACAGTACAATTGGTGCGTTCGGATAAGAAAGTTTTAAGGTCGTCAAAAGCTTCCCAAAACAGTCGATCTTCTTCTGCTTCTTTTTCTGTGAGCGCGGCTCGGGCAACTGCACGGTTCTTCTTGTAGGGTTCATAAAAATCCTTGCGCCAGCTACGACCTTCAAGGCAGAACACTACATGGTCTGCTTTTTGATCTCGCCATGCTTTGTTTACACTGGCAAGAGTTACGTGAATAGCAAAACCTAGTTTATCCCATGTGTCGCTTTGACGATGGGCACTGTGTCTTGCACGAAAGAATGTATTGGCTGTGTCAACAATAAGATATCGCATAGTGCAGTAATAATAGCAGTTTATTTGATATTTGTCAACTTTTCTAAAAATAATTTCGCTATTAATTTATGAGTTTCAGGACCAAAATGCATACCATCCCGTGCATAATCTAAAATTTTATGTGACGTTAGGCATTTTTTGACTCCACAGTCAATATTCTCGTATACTGGACCAACCATGGATTCAATGCGATTGTGTAATAATTCTACAATTAATTTATTTTTATGAAAACGTTGCAATGAAATATTATGGTCCATGTTCCATGTATGCTCCAATTTACAACTTTCTGGAATGACGAAAGCTGGACCACTATCCTTAAAAGTTTCAAATCTTCTTAAATTAGGCCAGAGAATGAATACAGTATTGATTTGAAATAAACCAGTAATATTAGTTAAAATTCTAGCAACGGTGTCAGATGCCCCGGCCCCTAGTCCTAAATTGAGCATAGGATAAGGTCTTGCCTTTTCTACCAGACTGGGCCATATCCACTCGACGGGGTTACCTATTCCCATGGTATGACTACAACCTAATGCTATGTCGATTTCTTTTCCTTTTAAAGAGTCAAAATCGTAAGTTCTAAATCCCTCGCGGCTATACTTATATGTTATATCTATGTTCTGCCATTTAGAAGATTCTGGATTTTGTTTAAATTTATCAATGGTATCAGTTCCAGCCCATTCTATTAGAGTTTTTTTAGGATTCCAACTATATGGCACAGTTTTTGTTTGCCAGTGATTGAGCATTTTAACTTACCTCACTACGGCCGCCACCTAAATCTTTTCGTTGAACTCCGGTTACGGGCCTGGGATTATTGGCTTCATACTGTTCAAATGTTTCCATAACAACATTACGACAAACATCCTGAAACCATTGATCCACGATCTGAGAATCGTCTTTGCCTTTATAACCAGACCGAACTAGTTTGGCCACAAAAAAATCATTCCAATCTAGTTCAAATGCACCATTACCGATATTGTCAGGATCCAATTCCACGCTGGTAATATTAACCCATGGTTCGCCTTTTTCTGTGGCAATTTGTTTAGGTGTTTTCTTAGGTTGTGTAGTTTTTTTAACCCGAGGTGCTTTAGGTGCTGATTCAGTTACAGGCAACGTTGTTTCTTCTTTAACAGGCTGTTCTTTATTAAACAGTTTATCGAATATTCCCATATCTTACCCTTTTAACATCTTAATAATGGCCTCGTGACGATGATACCAACGATCTTCGACCACAGGGTCGCCTGGGCCCCCGATTATGCGGCGGCCACGCATAGCTACACCCCATACCCACTGACCAGTTGTGTAACAACGACGAGGTATGAAACTATACTTATATTCAAATACTGCTCGATCGTCGAACGGGTCGTATGCTTGGGTCATCTCGTCGCTGGTCGCTGTTCCCATCACTCTAATCCCCACTTAATTTTTAACCAAATGCGTTCATGAATGTAGTAATCGATACTGAGTAAGATATGTAGTGCGGTGGCAAAGCCAGTGGCATTAGCAATATTACCGGTAAACATATAAGTCCATAGAATAGTAAATGACCATGCAGTTAGTCGATAACTAATCATTCTGGCTATTGTTCTTTTTTTCGTTTCCATCACAATGAATCTCCTTTAAATTATTTCCCCCACCCATTGCCCCAAAGGTCAACGTGTAGTCTTGGACTGTAATAGTAGCCTTTACTAACTGCAAAATCGGCCACACGAACTCGATTTTTTTCGTAGGGAGTAACAACACCCCCTTGCGGCATTACGTAGACAGCACCAGTAAATCCGCCTGCTCTGAATTCTTTTACTGCTCGATCCACTTCAGCAAAGTGCTCTTCAGTTTCGACAACAAATTTAAGATATGTATGACCAATTTCTTGATAGCTGGCAACGATCTCAGGACGGATAGCATCTTCCCAACGTTCTCCACTGGCACTTAATTTAGCACTGACACTAAAGGTAAGATTGTTATAAGTTCTGCGATCACCTTTAGAATTTAATTTAGAGTTTAATGTCCAATTAAGTAAATGGTGTCTAAATGCAGGCTGTAGTTCCTGTGTGCCATTTGTTTCAAAAGTTAAATTTTGCAGATCGGCCATGGCAGGATTACTCAACAATTCTTCATAGGCACGTTGCCAACCTAATAAAGGTTCCCCGCCAGTAATAACAAGATGCACGTCATTGCCGTTGTCTTGAACCCATTTATTATTGGGTGTAAGTTTCAACATACGATCCACTAAGTCATTTGTGGCAATGGTGGGACTTAGATCTTTAAATGCTGGATGCCAGCTGGCATAACTGTCACAACCAGTATTTACCAACGGCAAACTGTTGAAGTCTTTGTACAAATGAACGTTTTTTGCAACATCGTCTGCTTCTGTGCTATTAACACCAGGAGCGCATCCAAATCCTGCACATGTAAAGTTACATCCAAATGTTCGCAAGAATACACTGGGCACTCCTACGAATCTGCCCTCGCCTTGTGCTGAATAAAAAATTTCACTGACTTTGAGTTTCATATATATTAGACCATTTTTTAAGTTTTTCTTTTTTGGCCAATTTGGCCAATTCTAAGTTTTCCCAACTAATGATCTGTTGTTCTAGTAGAATATCCACCATGGCTAACACATCACCAATTTCCATTTCTAACATTGCAGAATGTTTATAACCAGTTTTATAATGAACACTATCGATACCAAATCTTCGTATTTTACTAACTTCTACAATGACTTCTGCACATTCTTCTTGAAGAATACCCAATACTTCTTCATGACTTCCGGGATTTAATTTAAACATACTAGTTCCAATGTCGAATTACACCTGCTATAATAAAGCAGTTAGTTATGATGTATGATAACACAATTAAAGTACGAATGCAAGCAATACGGTCTGATTCAGAATCCGTACTGCCTGACTTTTCTCCCAGCGCCTTGGCCCATATACGCCAAATCTTTTTTATCATTTCTTACTTGGTTTAGGCGGCATGTCAGGGAATGCTCCCCATGGTTGTGTTAGTTCCTTTGATACATCGCCAGGCCCGCCGTTATCTATCCAATGTTTACTAATTACAATTTTCGGATTGTTGTCTACAATTACGTAGCGACATAAAAACTCACTGTAATCGTAGGTGCCATCAGGCACCCACTTAAACATTTTGAAATCTGATTCAGAGCTCATGCAAACAAGTCTTTTTTATATTTAAGGGAGTATGTTTTGTTATCTTTAATAACGTCACCACCGATATCGTTGATAGTGTATTTCATATTTAAAACTCTAATACTAAGTGTGACCGATCTCTATGTATAACTTTTTTTGATTTGGAACTCATATCATCATATAAGTTATCGTCGATTACTCTACAATGAATTTTTTCTGCGTCAGGCCACCCGCTTCCAATCGGTAAAGGATGCATACAGAATCCATTTGTTATACAAAATAATCCGCTGAAATTTCTACAAATATTTTCCCATGTTGATGTAAAATCTATTTCTGTAATATGTTCAATTGATTCGCACATGACAATAGTGTCAAACTTTGTGAAATTTATAGCGATATCTTTTATATTACTTTCTATGGCAACAGGAACATTAATCGAATCGCCGAAGTAGTGTTTTGCGGTTTTATTAAACCAATTTTGAACACCTTGTGCAACATCTATTGCAGTGACATTTACACCCATTTTAGACAATGCACACGCTAACTCACCTCTGCCTGGGCCGATTTCTAATACATTTAATGGGGTTCTTGTTTTATTATTTAAAACAAATGATATTTGCTCATCGATATTACTATACTCAGCTGAATTGTTAGGTATAATGCCAAATGCATAACATAAAGAATAAAATTGATCTTCATGCCTTAGAATTTTAGCAGTCCAATTTTCTAAATCGGAATAAAAAAATCCTTCTTTATATGCAAAAGTCATGCAAATAAGTCCTCGTTCCATTCGCGATGTCCTTCGCGGAATGCCATATTGGATTGAGTTTCACGAACTTCTACGCGGTAACACCATAGACGCTTGGCTTCACCTTCGCCCCACATCTCGGGAATATACACGCCGTTGACGTATTTGTAAAGCATGTCGCTTAGACCTTCGCAACCTAGCTTAGGCAGTACAACAATTTTTGCCATATTCTTTTCTTGTAGCATCTTGAATGTTTCCATTTCTGGATCATCGGCTGCCACAATCAAGGTATGGTCAAATTGATCTTCTAAAATCTTTTTAAGTTCTTTAAGTCCACCGTAGTCAGCAGCCCAGTTACGAACGTCTAAGTCGTTGGTACCGAAGTAGAACTTCATTGAAAAACTGTACCCGTGGATTAAGTTACAGTGGCTGTCTGCTCGCCACTGGCGATAGGCACAGGGAAAAGCATCATGATACTCTTTAGTGCTGGTATATTTGTAACTGACTGGGCCTATGTAAGGCAGGTTGTTTTCTAAGTGTCTGATTAAATCAGCTGTTGAGGATTTTGCCATCTCTAGTCTCCTTTATTTAAGTAGCAAGTTTGATGACATGCAGAATTTTTAGAGAGGGATGAATGCCATGGAAGTCCTCTTGAGATAATATTTATGCCCAGTCGAATACTTTTTCAAATAATTGCTTGGAGACATAAGTTCTATTTCTTTTATTGGATTCATCATTGATGTTGCCAATCGGTTTTTTACCTGTTAATTTAATATGTTCTTCTATGCGTTCACTTTCCATGTCTTCGACTTCTTTAAAAGGAGTGTACGATTTAAAATTATAATTTGTAACGTCCCATACAATAAGTGACAATTTTCTGTGATCTAAATCAATACCATACTCGAGTTTGAAGTCTCGCTCGATAACTAGCCAATCTGCTCCACTGGAGCCGTCTATTCTCAAATATCCCCAACTAAATGCATGAGCCAATTGACGATATACACGTTCTCCCCAGGTTCTCGAAATGCTTTTAGCAGCACTCATTCCAGTCTTAACTTTGATAGCGTTATCGAATACAAACTCATAGACATATTTGTCAATTTTATAATGTTTAAAAATTTTACATAAATCAGACGGCTCGCTTAATTTGCCGCAATCGATAACGTATTTAGGAAAGCTATTCCAATCGTATTTCATATTACATCCACCAATTTTCGTAAGGAAAAACTATACGTTCTTTTTTACTCTTGGAGATTTCTTCTCCGCAGAAGTCTACAGTAACTTTTGATTTACTACTGATATTGTCGTATACAACAGCAAACTTAACATTGTTATTCCAAATGTCTTCCCAGGCTGGATCGTTGGGCAAGCATCCAGAACGCCAGTCTTCCATTAAATTGTTAATTGTGTTACCAGTGTTATTAATGTCGTTGACAACCAGAATATTTTTACGTGTGGCTGGATCAGTTGTAACTTCTCCAGTGGGCCGAGGCATAGTAGATGATGATACATACCCAAATGCGTCTTCAGCCATCCATAGATTACTTTCTTCCTTGCTCAAAGTATTCACTGGAATATTAAAATAATTACCGATCATTACGGCTGGAATAAGTCCGCCTTGTACCATGCCCACAATGTAGTCTGGCCGCCAATTGCTGACAGCGATATCCCTGCAAATTTTTGCAATAAGGCCGTGATATTCTTTGTTAGTAATATTCATTTTCTTTTCTCTCCATGTGTTCTTTAAGATTGTGATTGGTTATGTTATCTAAAAATTTTATAATAAACATAGATGCAATACTAGCATCTTCTCCATTAAAATGCAACCTAGTACCGCCCTCGCCGTTTTGGTGATAGTGGCACCATTTACCGCGACCGTATGCTACATATACATTAGAATGTTCGCGGCCTCGATGATTCCAATATGTATCTATTTTCTGGCGACCACCTATGTGTTCGTACCAATCTATAATAGATTTAGTTAATTCATTGACGTCTATCCATATAGGATAAACTACAGTACAGCCTGGTGGTAGTGTTATCATTTAGCTCTGCTGGCTAAATATTGTTCCCACTGTACCCATTGACCTTTGCTCATAAAGCCCCAATCTTTTTGTTGTGGACCTGGGCAAAACAAAGTCCAGCAAGTTACAGCTGGGTCAAGTTCGATTCGATGATAACTAGACGCTTTGCAAAATCTAAAGTGTCCCGGTCCTCGCCATACAGAAATTTCTCCAAATTTCTCGCCTTTTGAATTAAACTGAGGAACCCATTCCCAATACCCGCCACGAAGAATCAAGGTAAAATAGGGCCAAGGATGGTCGTGCAAGTCATCGGGATCTGATTTTAGAAATTTATGTAAAAATACATTGAAGGGAAAACGCTTTCTGTCTTTGAGGAACAAATAATAACGTTCTAGATACGGTTCATCGTTTACACGATCCATTACGATACGCTTTCTTCCAAAACGTTCGAGTAATTTAAGTAGCATGTTCTATCCTTAGATAAAGTATTACGGTACTATTTTACAGAATACTTTAATTATTGTCAATTACGTAGCAGACTCATGCTGACGATTTCGGACACTCTATGCGCTACATCTTCATCATCGTGAATAACATGCACAGTATTTTCGGAAGTATCTTTTTTTCTATTGTAATTTCGAACAGACACAATAATTCCTCCCCTTGCAGGAGTAACCGAAAATCTCAGTGTATTGTCTTCGTTGTAGTCATCACTACTGGTTACCGACAGTCTATTAGAAGGTACTAATTCTGCTTCATCCCCAGGGTATAAAAAATTCTTAAATTTTTGTCTTAGCCAGTTAGTCATTATTAACTATCCCTATCCATTTCACCGGCCTCTTTGACCAATGCCAACATTTCGTCTAGTGTATTACACAAAATTTTGGCATTAACATAGTCACCTTTTTTATTTCGGCCACCAACTTCTACCATAAAGCCATTGTCGTACATATTAACTGTAAATGATTCATTTACTTTTGTTAATTTATCACTGAGTTTGTTTACTGCTTTTGCTACCATTTTGTTTCCTTACTGTTAATTAACGCGGAGCGAACTCTTGTTGCAATTTAATATTGTCGAAAAATTCTTTCTTTGCACCTGGATCTTCTTTGAAAGAACCTTTTAATACTGTGGTCTGTGTCAGACTGCTATGTGCCATAATGCCGCGGTTCTCACAACACCCGTGAGTTGCTTGAATGTAAACGCCTAGATTTTTTGCACCTGTGGCTTTTTCGATTTCCCGAGCAATGTCATTACAAAGTTCCTCCTGGAGTGTACCTCGTCTTGCACACCACTGTGCGATGCGGGTGTACTTGCTGAGACCGATGAGCTTTTCGGCAGCAATAATACCAATATAAGCAACTCCACTAACGGGCTGGTGATGATGGCTACACATACTGCGAAGCTCACTGCGAACAACCAGCATGCCTTCGTAACGATCCGCCGAGTCATTTGGAAATGCTGTTGCGTCTGGTGCTTGTTCATATCGTCCTGCCATTATTTCGTTAAAGTACATTTTGGCCAGTCTACGTGCTGTGCCTTTACTGTTTGGATCTGTTTCGCGGTCAATCAGCAAACGATCAAGTACTAGTTCGAACGCCTCTGCGGCTTCGTCAATTAGTTGTTCTTTGTTATGATCGTCGACATATTCACTAATGTTGTCGCCTGCCCAAAATCTTTTGCCGTCACGTCTCATCTTGGCGCGAAGATAGTTGCCGAGATATTTTTCTTCCTGATATCCACCGTCACCGTACATAGCGTCCAATCCTGTTTCTTTTTTATTTGTCATATTAATCCGTAATAGTAAATTGCCTTAGATCTGCATATTCTACATATTTAGGCATAGGTTTGTCAACTCTTATACCTTTCATTAATGCCAAGCCCCATTCTGCTTCTTCGGGGGTTGGTTTGTAATGATATCCAATTTTAAATTCTTTTTGATTAGTCCAAGGTCTAGTATTTAGGTCCCGACCATCGTAACGCATTAAAATAATGGAATCATATGCATCTTTATCATCTAATAGAATCGCACCTCCCCTGCCGATATGCAATGGTTTGTCATGTCCAAAACTTAAACATTGCATCATTCCAGGACGATACATGTTTTCTTCTAGACGCCTGGCACTGTCCCAGATTCTAGTATTAATAAAAGGATATTCCCCGATCCATCTCTGCCAACTGTGATCTGAGTAATTGTATTTGATATTCAATTTATGCATTAGCATTGGGATACTGATGTAAGTGTACGGAGTAAAATTGACTTCTTTTACTTTGTCATATCGTAAACAAAGTTCAATAGCGTGGGTGCAACAATCAGTCATTATTGCATATGGGGCACCAGTAAAATCTGCTAGTTCTTGTTCGAATTGATGAATTCTGTCAAATGCGTTTAAGGAGTTCATATGCACTAAAAAAATTATCTGTTAAATGCTTTGACAATGCTTTTAATTGTGGTAATCGGGTTTCGTAATGATCCATGTGTTGCATGATAGCAAAACATAAGTTGTCTCGATATGCATTGTATTGATTCCAATCCTCAGTCCAATACGATGGATATTTAAAAATGTCAGGATACATTTCTTTATAACTTAGCCTGTCGGGTACCATAGGAATAGCATCAACTAATGCGCCTTCATAGCAACCTATACCCAGTGTTTCTTGGAGACTACAACTAAACACAATCTTAGCACGGCCTAACAACTTGTGATATTCATGTTTGCTTAATTGCTGATCCTGGCAGACCACAAACTCATATTGAGGTAATTGTTTAGCCAAGTCACGAAAGATTTCAACTTGCTTCTCGGGCGCAATTCGGTGCGGGAACAAAATAAGATCACGCTTGGGATTAGTATTATAGTTTTCTAGAACGTCAACCATATACTCCATAGGCCAACCTGTGCGTACAATCTTGCCGCCGTCGTAGCGTTCAGCCCAATCTTCTTCATACCAAGGATTCTCCGACGGGTAGCCATCTTCGAGAAGTTCATCAAAGAATAACTTTACATGAAACTCTGTGGCAAAGTAGTTGTGATCAAACGCATGATAGAAACTCTTTTCAGCATGTCTGACCCATCTCTTTTTTCCAACAAGACGTCCTAGGAAGTCTTGTGGGTCATAACTGCCAGCATGCCAAAGTCCGTGTGTAGTTACTGGAATGTTCAGTAACTCGCTCATATACTTTAAGTTGATAATGCCAGGATGCCAAGCATCTGTAAAGATAAAATGATCACCAGCAATAACTTTACCTTGGGTGAAGAGTCTACCCATTTGCTCAACTTGGCTAGCCTTGTAGATGTTGGTGCCGCCAAAATTAAGAAAGGCACCAGGAGTAGTAGCGTCTGGGATATCAGTAGGACCTGAAATAACGTGAACATCATGACCTGCTTTCTTTAGTAAACTAGGTACATGCGATTTCCATTGGGCAGTGTACCTAGTTTCAACTGACTCCAAATCCACAATAAAGATTTTAGCCATTATTAGAAATTATTTTGTTGTTTATCAAATTGTTTATTTCGCCAGTTGCGATATTTTTCAAATTTACGATATTGCTCGGATTTATACAAATCTCGTTCGTCGAATTTAAGCATGTTAAACCGACAAAAGTTTTTATATCCTTCTAAGTCGTCGAAAATTCTATCAACTTCAGGTTTAATACGTAGATATTTTTCGATGTATTTAGGCTGTGCCATTACAATTTTCCTTAAATTTTAATACGTTGAATGGGTTGGTGAGTTTCGTATTTGATAAGAGCTCCGTTTTCACCGTCTTCGGAGACTTCGATCCAGACTGCTCGTCCTGGATGCTTTGCAGTAATTTGAATATAAAGATCATCAGACATCATTTCACATGATTTATAATCAAGCTTAAGAGTTCCGTCTTTGTAAAGATTTTCTAACCATCGTTTAAATTGAATGAATTCTATGTCCCGATCATTGTGTAAGACATCAATCCAAACTTTAAAATGAAATATATGTCGATGTGGAGAGCCTAAGAAGCTTACATCATATTCGTCTCCGGTTGCTAGCATGGGGTCGGTTGCTGCTGCCGGATAACAATGGATTCCTTCTTTACGAAACGTTACCCAAATTTTTCTTTCTGCACGACTCATAATAGAATTTGCTTGTTCACGGGTTTCTTGATTCATTATTTTATTCCTCAGATTCTTTGGGAAAAACAGGCGTATCGCCTATGTAGTCTTTCCAGTCAGTATATACTTGGCGTGTTAGTAACTCATTGAGTGGGTGGCACCATACTCCGGTATTAGTGTCACCCCACGTGTTATCGTCAATTTTAACTGTGGCATGATAATTATATAACTTAATGTAAGGAATCTTAACACTGATCATGGGAATGAAAGTTTTGTATTCACACCAGGATTCTTCGTGAATCTCTTTACAATATTGTACGTCGAAGTCTAGTGTAACAAAATAATCTTTAATTAGCAAGGGTTTAATCATTTCATTCCACGATGCCCAATCATATGGATTGGCGGGATGAAAACTTTGACTAGTACCAAAATAAATGTGTTGAATATTGTGTTCTTCCGCCAATTTGATAATTTCGTCTACAGGTTTAATGCCTACTACAAACAAGGTCTTTTCGCCTTTCATAATAGTATTTTCAACCTCTGTGCCAACAAAATAATCTACTTGTTGGCGATTTTGCGTATTAATTCCCATTTTTATTCCAATAAATGTAGCCCCTGCTGTAACCCAGTGGCCTAAGGTGTCCGTCATTAAATGCCTGCTGCCATGCAGTATCTCTATAATAGCTTTTTGTCCAAAACATGTCAACATTGATATCACCGTTTGTGATCCAATATTCAGCATCCTGCATTGCCTTGTAGAACTTATCGGTTCTTGGACTAGGAAATACAATAGAGCAAGCTTTCCAAAGTAAATTGGAAAAATTTGTCCGGATCTCTTTTTGTACACCCATTACTACTAAAGATTCATTGTTTAAAATATCTTCTGTGAATACATCCGGGTGACTACTTAAATCAATGATTACATCAAACTTTCCGTGATACACATTGGACAGTTTATCTCCCCATAGATTCTTATTACTGTTACCGATAACAGTGATTTCAAAATCTAAATGATTTAGTAAAACAGTATGGTAAGCAACCCAAGCGAGAAAGCCACTACCGAGAATCAGTAATCTCTTGCCCGGACCACTTCGTTCTGCAATTTCTCTTAAAGGTTGAGTTACTACATTAATTCCACAAGCCACTGGTTCTAAAATATATTTTGGATGTGCTTCGGGTACTTTAACATATTCTTTGGATCGTACATTATAAGTGTCGGCATACGCCGGCTCACCTCTTGTTGCAACATAATCTCCTGGCACGACGTCTTGAACATTTTTACCTATTTTAAC
>Ga0049081_10000046_pt1 | contig 44460 bp, 45 predicted proteins | sample GreLakmeER78MSRF_FD_66717 | JGI IMG/M metagenome (GOLD analysis project Ga0049081, IMG submission 66717) | Freshwater lentic microbial communities from great Laurentian Lakes, MI, USA - Great Lakes metaG ER78MSRF | ecosystem: Environmental > Aquatic > Freshwater > Lake | place: Great Lakes...
TAGTTCTGTTGGGTATTCACCTAAGGACCTTCAGTTTGGAGACGAGGGTCGCAAGAAGTTAATCAGTGGCATATCAAAGATTGCCGGAGCAGTAAAGAGCACATTAGGACCGAGGGGCAATACTGTCCTTATAGAGTCAACCAATCACACGGGTGGTATAACAGTAACCAAGGATGGTGTAACTGTTGCCAAGGCAGTTGACCTGATGGACCCTGTAGAGAACCTTGCGGTGCGAATGATGAAGGAGGCAGCAGACAAGACTGCTAACTCAGCAGGTGACGGTACGACTACTGCGATTGTATTGACTGAGGCTATTGTGAAGGCAGGAGACCAACTGATGAACAGTGAGACCAATAGGACATTGGTACTGCGAGAGGTAGTGGAGATGGGCAACAAGGTGGTGGAGAACCTTACGGCAAGGCATACCAAAGTAACTGAGCAGACGTTGTTGGACGTAGCAACTATATCGGCAAATAACGATAAAGCCATTGGTGAGATTATTGCCAAGGTTTATAAGGAGATTGGAGAGAACGGTATTGTTACTGTTGAGAAGTCACAGACGACTGAGACGTATGCTGAGAGCACCCACGGGTTCAAGATACAGAGGGGTTACTATTCGCCTTTGTTCATCAATGACCATAAGAAGGACGAGTGTATTTATGAGGACGTGATGGTCCTGATAAGTGACGCTGAGATACATAACCTGCTGCAGATAGAGCCTGTGTTGAAACCAATTATTTCAGAGGGGAAAAAGTTGCTGATTATAGCACCTTGCTCAGTGAACGTGGTGAACACATTGGCTGCCAATGTTGTGAAGAACAACTTGAAGGTATGTGCCATTGAGCCACCATCGTTTGGTTATAAGAAGCACGAGTTGATGCAGGACATTTCGTTAGCGGTAGGTGCAAAGTATTTCTCTGAGAAGACGGGTGACGACTTGAGTCTGATAACGTATGCTGACCTTGGTCACGCATCTAAGATTATCGTTGACTCGAAGAACACTGTGATAATAAACTCTGAGTTTCGTACCGACTTTGACGAGGTTGAGAACAGGGTTGCTCAGTTGTGGGAGGCACATAAGGCTGCGAGTAAGAAGCACGAGAAGGACTTCATCCTCTCAAGGATAGCATCACTAACAGGTGGTGTTGGTGTCATCCACGTAGGTGGTACAACTGACATTGAGCAGAAGGAGACGTATGACCGTGTTGATGACGCAGTGTGTGCGGTGAGGTCCGCTCTTGAGGAGGGCATACTTCCCGGAGCAGGTAAGGCGTTGTTCGAGGAGGCACTTGCTATCAAGCCTGAGGATGGCGACACCAAGGAGCGTGAGGTGGCTAAGAAGATATTGCATACTGCCCTTCAGATACCACTGATGCAGATACTGTTGAACGCAGGTATGAACGGTGAGAAGGTATATGGTCCTGACCATATGAGAGAGAGTGGCTTCGGTTACAATGTGGTGACGGGTGAGTTAGGTGACCTGATTGAGATGGGTGTGATTGACCCGGTGAAGGTGACACGCTCAGCATTGCAGAACGCCATCAGTGTGGCAACAACAATCCTTTCAACCAATGCCATTATCACAATGGCGAGAGCATACGAGACAAAATGATAAAGAACAAAAGAGAGGCAATAGCACAACATCTTATGCTTGACTATTCAGAGGTTGAGGACTATAGGTATCACTATGGTCATACAACACAACCTGTTTATGCTATTACAGATTGTTACTACTGTGCAACTAAAGGGAGTCAAAAACCCGCTAAACACAGGAGTGGTATGAAGTGGGATTGGCAAGAAGAAAAAGATTCATTCGTAAATCAGAATGGATACAAGATATGGAAATCAAATTAATTAATTAATGATAAAGAAGGTTCATATGTTTACTGTAGTATGTGACAACTGCAAGGTTGACGCATTTGAGGGACAGGAGATAACCTGTTGGAACAACAAAGACTTTACTGAGGACGTAGCAATAGAGTCAGGCTTCATCAAAGATGGTGACAAGCATTACTGTCCTGAGTGTGCATACTACGATGACGAGGACCAATTAAGAATAATCACAGACAATGATAGCGATAGGTAAAAACATAATCGTCAACGACATTGACGAGGAGATTAAAACTGAGTCAGGTTTGCTACTCTCTGCAGAGGACGCAAGGGGATTCAGGTACAAGAAGGCTAAGGTTGTGACACCGGGCACTGACGTGACGGTTATCAATCCGGGTGATGAGATATACTATGACAAGTCGCACTCATACACGATGGTCATCGGTGACACACCGTACACCATCATTCAGGAGCGTGATGTCGTTGTTGTCTCACATAGGCATTCATCTCTTTGATGAACTCACGGTACTTTCGGTCTGAGTAAGACACGTTCTTAGCAAAGATTGGATTAGTTGATTGGCTAACGGGGATTTCTTCCCCGTTTAGTTTTTTATAGATAGAGCCGATTACACGTTTGCCTTTGTATGAGATTTCGTACAGAGCCTTTTCTTTTGTCTTGGGGTTGTATGGTCTGAAGCAAGATATCCATTCATCACGCAGGAGTCTATCGAATCGGTCCTCATCCCACGATAACAGTTCATCGAACTCCTCGAACTTATCCTTATTGAAATATTTTTCTGAGTACAGGAACAGAAGAACATCGAGGTCAGACTGAGTCAAGCCATACTTGGCTTTGACAAAGTATCGGATGACTCTCCAATACTTGAGATAGTCATTGTTTGGTTTGTTTCCACGGAATGCCATTAGATTAAATTTATTAACTTTGTGCAAAGTTACCAAAATGTCAAGTGTAAAAACGTATATGGCTGACGGTTTCGATGATGCTATCATTGGAATGGAGTGCAGTGGTGATATCCCTCGTGTTGTTTATAGCATTCAGTTAATGGTTCACGTTCTGTGTGAGCGTGATGGTATGACTGAGGAAGAAGCGGTTGATTTTATTAGTTACAATGTTATTGGTTCATATGTTGGTGAGGGTACTCCGATATACGTTGACGTTATGAATGCTAACGAGATAAGAAACTATAACTTTAATTAACTTTGTACCGATATGCCACAGAAAAAACAAGAAGAAAAACAGGAGACTTCAGTTGCAAGGTCACCATTGACTGATGAAATGAAGACAAAACTGTCTGATATTGCGTTCAAGAACTCTCAAATCAAGCAGATTATGGACGAAAATGCCTCATTGAAGAAGCAATTAGGCAATCGTGGACGTACTGCAAACCGCAAACAAGCAGGTTCAGGTAGTGCTATTCCGGGTCTTGCAAGGCTTGGAAGTGCCCCTGAAATGCCCGGTGGCTACTCTAAAAAGGGCAGATAATGGCAGATAAGAGTAAAATGAAGTGCAATGTGACCCGTCCTTCTGACCGTCCGGGTAAGAAGATGATGGTTAAAGCCTGTTCAGGTGGCACTGAGAAACTGTTGCACTTTGGTGCTAAGGGTTACGGGCACAATTACTCTGCTGCTGCACGTAAAAGTTTCAAGGCACGTCAAAGTTGTGACACTGCCAATGATAAGTTGACACCAAGATATTGGGCTTGTAAGAAATTATGGGCAGGACCCGGAGGCTCAACGCAGTCATCACCTAAATCAAGACGAGGAAAGTACTGATGAAACCTGCAAATAAACAATCTTGGAAGAGCAAGGGTCACTATCTAAAAGATGGTACTGAATGGTCAGGTCATCAACACGCACATAGAGGCAGAGTGATGACAGGCAAGACTCACACTGCTTCATCAAAAACTCTTTATCATTTTATGGACCTTCCTTCAGAGGCTAAGAAAAAAGTATTGTCGAAGAAAAAATGAAAGATGCCTGTTATAAAAAAGTAAAAGCACAGTACGATGTATTCCCATCGGCACGTGCATCACAGGCAATTGCCAAGTGTCGTAAAGAATCGGGCAGTGTACGCAAGGGTGAGGCAGGTACTTCACTGAAGAGATGGGAGAAGGAGAAGTGGGTTGACACCCGGACGGGTAAACCGTGTGGTGGTGGTGGCAGCAATGAGTACTGTCGTCCATCCAAGAGAGTGTCTTCAAAGACACCCGTAACCAAATCAGAGTTGAGTCCATCCAAACTTGCAGCGAAGAAGGCTGAGAAGTCAAGAGTTGGTATGGGTAATCGTGTTTCAAGCATTATAAAAAAAAATAGGTAACTTTGCATTATGGCTAAGATGAGTAAGTTTGAGAAGTTGAGCAATAAGATTGCTGAGAAACAAGGCATCAGCAAACAGAGAGCAAATGCTATCACTGCATCTATTGGTCGCAAGAAATATGGGAAGACTGCCTTCCAAGAAATGGCAGCAAAAGGAAAGTCAAAACTCAAAAACAAAAAATAAATACAATGAAAAAAATGATGACCCCCGGTATGATGAACTCCATCAGCAACCCTAAGAAAGCAGTTGCCAAAGGTGCTGCAAAGAAAGCAGTAGGCAAAGCAGTTAAAAAAGCCGTAGGTAAAGCAGTTGCTAAGAAGGCAGTTGCTGCAGCCAAGAAGATGTATTAATCTTTTAAAAGATGATGAAAGTTAACGGCATTGGAGTAACTCTTAGTAAGGACATTGCTAAGAACAGTTCTAACGTGATGGGCAAAATGGGTAACAAGAAAGCCCTGATGAGCCGTTCAACGTGCAAGGGTCTTAATGACCCTTGCATTATCAATGGAACTGTTGGTAAGCAATTGAGCAAGTTAATCTCTAAGTAATGGGTCAATTATTTATCAAGATAGGGAATTGGTTTATAAAGGCAGGGAATCAAATCATTGCATTCTTCAAGCAGATTACTTTGACTTGGGATGCTTTTATAAAGTTGCTCATAATCAATAAAGACTAACTATGAAGTTAAGCGAAAAAAGCAAGGGTCTTGGCGATACTATCGAGAAGATTACTACGGTAACCGGGGTAAAGAAGGTTGTCGATGCGGTTGCAGGTGCAGTTAAGAAAGACTGTGGTTGTGGCAAAAGGCGTGATACTTTAAACAGAATGTTTCCATATGAGGAAACGCATAATAAATAAAACAAATGGCAAATCAAAAACTTCAAGTTGCTCGTGCGTTGCGGATATATAAGTCTGACAATGCTGATATTCCGTTTCCAAACATATCACGTTCAGGAGCGAACACAAGTGTTGTTGCAAACAAACTCGTTGTAGCAGGTGCTAACTTCACTGCTGACCAAGTTGCAGCAGGTGACATTGTGTACAATACTTCAACAGGTGTATCTGCAACTGTTACCAATCTTGACTCTACAACTCAGATTGCATTGAATGCAGACATATTCCTTGCAACTCCAAACAACTTTGTAATTTACAAAGGTGGAGCGAATAATGGTTGCGTTATCTATGTTGGAGAAGGTGGTGACGTTGAGGTAACAACTGCCGGAGGAGACCGTGTGATTTTCTATGGTCTTCTTACGGGTCAGTTTGTACCTGTTCACGTTACCAAGGTATGGTCAGCAGGAACAAATGCTTTGAACCTCTTAGCCCTTTGGTAAGATGATAATCATAGGTGACCTGATAACGATTGGTACTGACGCTGCAGTTTATGCAATAAATAACTATTTGCTTTGGAGTCCTGCCAACAGTAACAAGTTGCTTGTAAGAGCATCAAACAACGATAAATTAATTTGGAAATAAATGGCTAATTTAACCATATTCGGTTTAACCCAACTCACCTCTGCAGGTGCTGATATTGTAAATGACTTAGTTCCTGTATGGGATAATAGTGCCTTAGAGACTAAAAAAATGACGCTATCAGATTTGAGGAATCTGATGTCTCCTGTGAATTGGAGTGATAGTTTCTCATCTGCTACTCAGGCTACTTCTTCTTGGACACCAAACAATGCAGCAGCGAATGTAAATGCTGCTATTATTCCAAAAGGTACAGGTGCTATTGTTGCTGCTATTCCCGATGGAACTGCTACAGGTGGTAATGCAAGAGGTTCTAATACGGTTGATTTGCAAAGAGTAAGAAGTGCTGCCAATAGTGTTGCAGGAGGTGACCAAAGCGTATTGCTCGGAGGCAATAACAATAGAATAGCAAGTACGGCTGATAGGTCAGTTCTTGTTGGTGGAATTTCAAACTTAGATTCCGGCAGTCGTTCTGTTTTAGTAGGAGGTGAACAAAATAATGTAAGTGGTAGTTATGCATCTTGTGTTGGTGGGTTACAGAACACTATATCGGGAAATTATAGTTTTGTAGGCGGTGGACAATCAATTACAGCAAGTGGACAATGGAGTGCTGTTGTAGGTGGACAATCAAATACCGCAAGTGGCAATCATTCTACTGCGATAGGTCAAGGTAGTACTGCAAGTGGAATAAATTCATTTGCAGGTGGTGGTGGTACTGCGAGTGGTAGTGGTGCTTTTGTTTTTGGTAGTTGCACAGGTAACTCTGAAGCAAGTATTGCAATAGGTCGAAATTGCACCGCAAATAACACTGGACAGCGTGGTATGATTGCTATGGGTAATACCTGTTCCACAACCTATGAGGGTGGTGTTGCTTTGGGTGCGAATTGTGGAACATCTAATTTTGGTGCTGTTGCTTTAGGACAAGGAAATAGCGCAACGGGTTTAGGAACGAGAGCAACAGGTAGAGAAAGCAGAGCAGAGTTACAAGGTCAAGTATCTCACGCAGGAGGTCAGTTTTCTGCCCAAGGAGATGCTCAAGCACACGAGTTAATTTGGCGTAGAGCAATTACAGGAACGGCTCAGACCGAACTCTTCTTGGATGGTTCATCTATTGCTGCAATTCTTCCTGCAACTAATACGGTATGGAACGGTATAATTGATATTGCTGCTATTTGTACTGTTACCGGAGATGGAACCACTGTTGTAGGTGATGTAGAAGCAACTGCTTACAAAGTAACTATCAAGAGAATAGGAACTACTACCTCTTTGGTGGGTGGTGTTCAAGAGATTGGAATTACTAATGCTGATGCTTCTATGGCAACTGCAGTATTTACAATTGACAATAACGACACAAACGAAAGTTTAAGGATTCGCTTTACTCCTCCTTCAACTGCAGGTTCAACTACCGTTATTAGAGCAGTTGCCACATTCCGTGGAACTCAGATTAAATATTAATAATTATCTTTGAAACATAATAAATAAGATGGCACTTCAAATCACAACCGATGTAGTAACAAGTGATGGATTCACTGTACAACCATTTGCTTTTCTTGATATTCAATTGTATCAACTATTTTCAAGGGCTTTGATAACTTACTATAAAGATGAAGCAACATTTATTGCAGGTGGCTCACCTGTAAATGTACCAAACTTGCCTTCATTAGTAAACGCAGAATTAACTGCTTCAGAGTTTTGGGGAACTGAATTGGCAACATTGATTCACAACAAATGCATAACCGCTATTGAAGAAGTAACGGGTGCAGGAACTTGTGAAATAGTTACTCTCTAACGAGATGAAAGAGTTTTTAATAAGCATAGGATTAAACATTGGATTAGCAGTTAGTGGATTCTTTGGCTCTCTACTTCTTGTAGGTAAGCAAAAGAATCAGAATCTTCGTGAGCAAGTATTCTCTGTTATCGGTGGTACAATGAGTGCTAATTATTTAACTCCTGTCGTTATTGATTTGCTTGGTGTTAAAGGTGAATCATTACAATATGGATTTGCTTTTGTTATAGGTTTTGGAGGTCTTAAGATAGTTGAAGTAGTATACGAGAAATATATTTCTAAAATAAAGTCAAACAATGATGGTAATTCTTAATCTTATAGCGAATCTCATTTTGACTTTATCAGGAATGATTTTCTTCTTGCAGTTATATGGTAATGAATCATCCATAGTTCACAAGTGGAAATTCATATCTCATTGGAGTTTAAAGATAGGATTGTCTGCATTTGTAGCAGGTTCATTCTTAAATGTGATTACGTTAAGTAATCCGGGCTTTGGTGAGACATTGATGAATCTTGGTCTTGCTGCTATATTTAGTTGGGCAGTTATGTTCCATTATAAAATATTTTCAAAGTATGGCAAAAAAGACTAAGATATCTGAGGTAAAGAAGTTTGTTTCAAAGCCTAAGGCAAAGCGTCCGGGCGTACACGCAAAGACAAAGACAAGTAAAAACAAGGGTAGTCAGAATTATCAGAAGCCCTATAACAAACAAGGAAAATGAATATCAAGCAAGTAAACTTTGGTGCTGCTCACTATATTAATCAGGACACACCTAAAAAGCAAATCTATTTACACCATACTGCAGGTAATGATAATGCAGAGGGAGTGTTCAAGTATTGGGAACAAACAACTGAGCGTGTAGCAACTTGCGTTGCTATTGACTCTAAGGGTCTGATTGTTCAGGGATTCCCATCAACTAAGTGGGCTTATCACTTGGGTCTTGAGACTAAGACTTTCAACAATCAGGGATTGGCATATCAACCATTAGACCAACTATCTATTGGTATTGAGATTTGCAATTGGGGTTATTTGACTCAAGTTGGTAGCGGTAACAATGCAACCTATCATAACTATGTAGGGATGAAGATTCCTCGTGCTGAGGTTATCAAGTTGGATACTCCTTTTAAAGGGCAACAGTTTTTTCATAATTATACTGATGCTCAGATTGAAGCAGTAAAAGAATTATTACTTTTGTGGAATGATAGATACAAGATTCCGTTGGACTACAACGATGACATATGGGGGATATCTACAAGAGCATTATCTGCTCAACCCGGTGTCTACACCCACAATTCGGTTCGCAAGGATAAGACTGACGTATATCCGCACCCCGGACTGATTGAGATGTTAAAGTCACTGACTGCAAAAGAGCCGATATTGGTTGGTGAGCCTAAGGCTAAGAGCAGTGGAAAAAGCAAAAAGTAACTTATTGTTTCTTACTATAGGAGCCACTATGATGTGGCTCCTATTGAAACAATGCTCGTCACCTTCTGAGACGACTATAAAATATCTTCCCGGAGATTCAATACCTTATACTGTATACAAGGGTATTCCTAAACCGTATGCAGTTCGTTATACTGATTCAATACCTTACTATGATACTGCTTGGCTACCGGGAGATACTCAGTATGTTCTTAAGCCAATTGACACAATGTTCATTCTTAGGGACTACTATGCAAAGGTGAAGTATATTGACACTGTCAAGAATGATAGCAGTGCTTTGATAGTTTTAAATGAGACAGTATTCAAGAATCGTATATCAGACAGAAGTATTATATTCCAAAACAGAAGGAAGACTGCTATCATACAAGATAGGCAGAAGGCTTTTGTTTTAGGTATTGGTGGAACGCTTACAGGATTGGATGCTTCAATAGGATATATGCAGAACAGGAATGTGTTTAATATAACGTATTCTGCTCAAGGTGTAGGGCTAAGATATCAGCGTGAGATAGGTTTAGGAAAGACATCAAAAAAATAATTATCTTTGTGCAACATAAATCAAATTAAATGAAAACAATAAAAATGGAACCGAACAACAAGCAGTTTTTGACTGAAGAAGAATTGGGTAAGACTCAAGCAATGCACACTGAGTTTAATAAACTCAAAACGCACCTTGCTGACGTGTCATTACAGAAGCACGGATTGCTGAAGCAAATTGATTTGTTACGCAATGACTTTGCTCAGCACGAGAATGAACTTATGGCTAAGTATGGAACTGATGCCGTTATCAATATTCAAACAGGAGAAATAACAAGGAACGAACCCGATGGGAAAAATTAGTACATACCCGACTGATACCAATGTATCGCTTAGCGACAGACTGATTGGTACTGATAATGAGAATAACAATGAGACCAAGAACTTTACAGTAGGTGCGTTAGCATCTACTGTATTGGGTCAACTTGATGCCACTTTGGTATTGAATGCTTTTTCAACAGTTATTCAAGCACCTTCAGCACTAAACACTCCTCTTCAAGTTACATTTGGAGGAGCACAGGGTAGTTCATCTACGCCTGTAATGATTGATGCTTTAGGTAATATTACATTCAATCAGTCGGGATTGTACATAATTAATGCTTACGGTTCAGTTGAGAGAACAGGTTCATCAGGTGGTACTGCTATATTTTTGTTTAGAGGACTTGTAAATGGTACTCCTTCAACAACAACAAAGGCATTTCATTTAGACACTCCTGATGTTGCATTCCCTTATGAGATAACAATTCCTTTCCAAGCAACTGCAGGTAACGTACTTACTTTTCAAGTTATGCGTGATTCATCAGGTGTAAACCACGGTGGATTATATCCTCATACGAACTTAGGTGGATGGGGTAATGTTCCCTCAACTGAGATTCTGATATGGAAGATAGGATAATCAAATTTAATTTATATGGACATAAGGAAGATATCGGTGGGTCCCGACTACAAGAACGGGGCTATGCACTATATCGTTGGTCAGAAAGTACTTAATGATACTCAAGAGATATACCTCATAAAATACGATGAGATTAAGAAGTCTATAAAGATTTACATAATCAATGAGAAGCAGGAAGTTGTTCTGTGGAAAGAGTTTAACGATACCGTTCCTGTTTCCATTGAGTACAACATTAATATCTAATGCAATCTCCTTTTTATTTTATAGCCAAGCCCATAGATGGTAAGCGGTATGATAACACGAGAGATATCGCAGGAGTTGAACTGATAGTAAACGTATCAGAGGAAGACCATCGTTTCTCAAATAGACAGGCAGAAGTTATTGAACTTCCATTGGGTTATAATGGACCCATCAAGAAGGGAGATACTTTACTTGTTCATCATAACACATTCAAATTTTACAACGACATAAAGGGTAGAAGGAAGAGTGGTAAGAGTTTCTTTAAGGAAGACTTATTCTTTATAGAGCCTGACCAATTCTTTTTATACAAGAGTGGTGATGATTGGAATGCGTATGATAAGTATTGTTTTGTAAAACCGATACCACCTGAGGAGTCTTATATAAAGAAGCCTACTACACACGAGCCTCTTATGGGGGAGATGGTGTATCCAAATGCAGAACTTAAAAGACACGGTATTGTTAAGGGTGATAAGGTTTGCTTTCAGCCGGACAGTGAATATGAATTTTATGTCGATGGAGAGAAACTCTATCGTATGTTTGACCATCAAATAACAATCAAATTATGAATCTAATCGTATTGGACAATGTATTGACAGACCCTATCTCTTATGTTAGAGACGCTCTGTCTTATGGCTTTGAAGAAGTATTTGATGCCGACAAGGTATTCAAAGGTATTCAGCCAAGGAGTGATGACGAGTTTCAGCACTTCATTGAAAATTATTTATCTCTGCAGTATGAGACTGTTTACAATTTCATACGTCAATCTCCTGAGGGTCAGGACGAACCAAACTTCGTTCACACAGATGATGGTATGGGAGATATAATTGCTTTGTTATATTTGAATGAGAATCATCCTGAGGATGGTACAATCATATATGACAATGATGGAGAAAAGATGTGCTCTGTTCATATGAAGTTTAATAGAGCAGTTATATTCGGAACTCGTTACCCACATTCTCGTGCATTATTTGAAAACTTTGGTGAAGGAGATGATTCACGTCTCATTCAAGTTTTATTCTTAAAATTGCGTAAGGATGGACCCGAAACAGTTGCGTGAGAAAATTATTCAAGCCGGGTATATAGCGGTTGAGCAACTAATCAAGGTTGCTAAGGAGGATATTATAAAGCCTGACCCTGAGGATGATTTGTCTGCAGATAAACTAAAGAACGCTGCAGCGTCCAAGAGGTTGGCAATCTTTGATGCTTTTGAGATTCTTGCAAGAGTTGAAGCAGAAAAGAATATATTAGAAGGGAATGACAAAGGTGTCGAAAGAGTCGAGACAAAACAAGGATGGGCAGAACGAAGGGCAAAGTAGTATATACTACGTAGTCCCGGACTATATCCCTAAGCAGGTTCTTTCAAATAAGAACCGCAATCGTAGTTGGGCGTATGGCTACAATGACCAATACGATGTTGTCGTAATATCTAAGACAGGTCAGATAGGTGAGGTTGTAAATATATCGGGACTTCACATAGCATTACCTGCAGCACCTGATAAGTGTCTTCAAAGACACTCAAGTCCATCTGAGCAATATTGGGAGAGAGAGGAATTACCTGCTCCGTTGTCAAAGATAAGTTCCATCTTTCAGTGGAATGAAATGCCCAATGATTTCAAGAACAAGTGGGTTGACTATATAGAGCAGGAGTTCGATAGGAGAGAGCAGGGGATGTGGTTTATGAACAATGGGAAACCAACATACATCACAGGGGCACACTATATGTATCTGCAATGGTCCAAGATTGACATAGGATACCCTGACTATCGTGAAGCCAATAGGATATTCTATTTGTTTTGGGAGGCTTGTCGTGCTGACTTTAGGTCATTTGGAATGATATACCTCAAGATAAGGCGTTCAGGCTTTTCATTTATGTCATCATCAGAGTGCGTCAATATTGCTACACTTGCAAGAGACTCACGCATAGGAATCCTTTCTAAGACAGGTGCTGATGCTAAGAAGATGTTTACTGATAAGGTTGTGCCTATCAGTTCAAACCTTCCATTCTTCTTTAAACCTGTGCAGGACGGTATGGACAAGCCTAAGACAGAGTTGGCTTACCGTGTTCCTGCATCAAAGATTACGAAGAAGAATATGTCAGAGTCTTCAAGTGAAGAGATTGATGGATTGGACACTACCATAGATTGGAAGAATACAGAAGACAACTCATATGATGGTGAGAAACTATTGTTCTTGGCACACGATGAAAGTGGTAAGTGGGTAAAGCCTGTAAACATCCTAAACAATTGGCGTGTTACAAAGACGTGTTTGCGTTTGGGTAGCAAAGTTATTGGTAAGTGTATGATGGGTTCAACGTCTAATGCTTTGGCTAAGGGTGGTGATAACTTCAAGCAGATGTATGAGGACTCACGTGTATCAACAAGGAATGCCAATGGACAGACAAAGTCAGGGTTGTATTCTCTGTTTATACCAATGGAGTGGAATATGGAAGGGTTCATTGATAGATATGGTATGCCTGTTCTACGTAAACCATCTCAGCCAATCCGTGGAGTTGATGACAATTGGATAATGAATGGTGCAATTGACTATTGGGAAGCAGAGGTTGAATCACTAAAGGCTGATGCTGATGCTCTCAATGAATACTATCGTCAGTTTCCAAGGACAGAGTCTCACGCATTTCGTGACGAGAGCAAGGCTGCTCTGTTTAACCTTACCAAGATATATCAGCAGATTGACTACAATGATTCTTTGATTCAGCAGCACCACTTAACACGTGGGTCTTTTCATTGGAAGGATGGCATTAAGGATTCAAAAGTTGTTTGGTCACCTGATACACGTGGTAGATTCTTAGTATCGTGGATGCCGGGAAAGAACCATCAAAACAAAGTGATAGATAGGAACGGATATAAGTATCCGGGCAATGACCATATGGGAGCATTTGGTTGTGACTCATATGACATATCAGGTGTTGTTGTAGGTAAGGGTTCAAATGGTGCATTGCACGGTCTTACAGGATATCATATGGACGAGGGACCTGTAAACCAATTCTTCCTTGAATACATTGCACGTCCTCAGACTGCAGAGATATTCTTTGAAGAAGTATTGATGGCGTGTGTATTCTATGGTATGCCAATACTTATTGAGAACAACAAGCCACGTTTGCTATATCATTTCAAGAACCGTGGGTATCGTGGGTTCTGTCTCAATCGTCCTGACAAGCCATACGCAAAACTGTCAAAGTCTGAGAGAGAACTTGGAGGTATACCAAACTCATCAGAAGATGTCAAACAAGCACACGCTGCAGCAATTGAGTCATACATTGAGAAGCATATTGGTCTTGACTTAGAAGGTAAGTATAGAGACCCTGATGATATGGGCACTATGCCATTCAGTAGGACGTTAGAGGATTGGGCTAAGTTTGACATAAACAATCGTACAATGTTTGACGCATCTATCAGTTCGGGGTTGGCTATTATGGCTACTCAAAAACATCTGTATCAGCCTGAGAAAACACAATCAAAAATTAGCATTAACTTTGCTACATATAACAATAAGGGAACTATAAGCGAAATTAATAGATGAAAGATGTCAAGGTAGATATATCATCTGTCGGATTCCCAAGTCAGTTCGTGTCTGATGCTGAAAAGAACACAGAACAATTTGGACTTCAGATAGGACAAGCCATTCAATACGAGTGGTTTCGGAAGGATGGCAATCAGTGCAGATACTACAGTCAGTGGAGAGATTTCCATAGACTGCGTTTGTATGCACGTGGAGAGCAATCTGTACAAAAGTATAAAGACGAACTTGCAGTAAACGGTGACCTTTCATATTTGAATTTAGATTGGACTCCTGTACCAATCATCCCCAAGTTTGTTGACATTGTTGTTAATGGTATGTCTGACCGTTTATTTAAGGTTAAGGCATATGCTCAAGATGCAATGTCTCAAGCAAAGCGAAGCAAGTATCAGGATATGATTGAGGGGCAGATGGTTGCTAAAGATTTGCTTCAGAACATTCAGCAGCAAACAGGGGTTGACCCATTTACTATGAACCCTGATGAGTTGCCTTCAACTGATGAGGAGTTGTCATTATATATGCAACTCAACTACAAACCTGCTATTGAGATTGCGGAGGAAGAAGCCATAAGCACAATACTTGATGAGAACAATTATCATTATCTGCGTAAGCAATGTGATTATGATTTAATGACAATTGGTATTGCAGTTGCTAAGCACGAGTTTCTTCCCGGAGCAGGAGTTGAGGTTTCATATGTAGACCCTGCAAATGTTGTATACAGTTACACTGAGGACCCATACTTCCGTGATTGTTTCTATTGGGGTGAGATAAAGACTCTGCCGATTACTGAACTTATGAAGATTGACCCAACTCTTACAAAAGAAGATTTGGAGGAGATATCAAAGTATAGTCAGAGTTGGTATGATTACTACAACGTGGCTCAATACTATGAGAATAATATTTTTTACAGGGATACTTGCACTCTTCTTTACTACAACTACAAGACTACAAAGAAGATTGTATACAAGAAGAAGATATTAGATAATGGTGCAACTCGTATGATTGAGAAGGATGACCGATTCAATCCACCTGTAGAGATGATGGAGGAAGGTCGCTTCGAGAAAGTAGAGAAAACCATTGATGTTTGGTACAACGGGATTATGGTTATGGGAACCAATATCTTGTTGAAGTGGGAGATGGCTGAGAATATGGTACGTCCTAAGTCAGCAACTCAACACGCTCTTCCAAACTATGTAGCCGTAGCACCACGTATGTACAAAGGTGTTATTGAATCATTGGTTCGCAGGATGATTCCTTTTGCTGACTTGATTCAAATGACACACCTAAAGTTGCAGCAAGTTATTTCTCGTGTTGTACCTGATGGTGTATTCATTGATGCTGATGGATTGAATGAGGTTGACTTGGGTACAGGTAATGCTTACAATCCTGAGGACGCACTGAGACTATACTTCCAAACAGGTAGTGTTATTGGTCGTTCATATACACAGGACGGTGACTTCAATAATGCACGTGTACCAATTCAAGAACTGAATAGCAACTCAGGTGCTGCTAAGACGCAGATGCTTATTGCAAACTATAACCACTATCTCGATATGATTCGTGCGGTTACAGGTTTGAATGAGGCTCGTGATGGTTCAGACCCTGACCCCAATTCTTTGGTTGGTGTTCAGAAGTTGGCAGCATTGAACTCAAACACTGCTACACGTCATATCCTTGAGGGTAGTCTATACCTGTTCAAGAGTATGGCTGAGGCATTGACGTATCGTATTGCTGACATATTGGAGTATGCTGATTTCCGTGATGACTTTGCCAATAAGATTGGTAAGTACAATGTAAGCATATTGGAGGAAATAAAAGATTTGTATATTTATGACTTTGGAATCTTTATTGAGGTTGCTCCTGACGAAGAGCAGAAGGCTCAACTTGAGGCAAACATAAATATTGCTCTGCAGAAAGGTGATATCAATCTTGAAGATGCTATTGACATACGGGAACTTAGAAACATAAAACTTGCCAATCAGTTGTTGAAACTCAAGCGTGTTAAGAAGCAGGAGCGTGAAGAAAAGATGCTAATGCAGAAACAGGCTATGACTGCTCAGCAGCAATTGAAGTCTCAGGAGATGGCTTCACAGTTGGCAGTTCAAAAGATTGAGATGGAGACTCGTCAGAAGATGCAAATCAAACAAGCAGAGATTGCGTTTGAGATGGAGAAGATGAACAACGAGGCTCAGTTGAAAAGCCAACTTATGGCTGAGGAGTTTAACTATAATCTCCAATTGGCTAAGGCTCAAGGTAATGAGTTGTCTCAGAGAGAGATGGCACGTGAGGAAGCAAAAGCCAAACGTATCAGTCAGCAAAACACTGAGCAGTCACGTCTTATCAATCAGCGTAAGTTGAATTTACCACCTCAAAACTTTGAGTCAAACGAAGACTCTCTTGATGGTTTTGACTTGGCTGAGTTCTCCCCTCGATGAGGATAAAAATTTTTTCTATTAACTTTGCATAAAAATCATATCAAATGGAATTGAAAGTAAGAGAAATAACAGGTGCATCTGAAAAAGGAGTTGCCGAGTTAGAACAGGAGTTGCTTGATAAGCACGAGCAAACCCTAAGTGGTGGAGAAAACAATGACAGTCAGCAGAACAATGACAGTCAGCAACAACCACCTCCGGCTCCGGGAACTGAAGACCAACCTGTTGAATTAAAAGAGGAAGACGTTCTTTCATATATTGGGAAACGGTACAACAAGGACATCAAGTCATTTGATGAACTGATGGCAGCACGTGAAGGTAATGAAGAGTTACCTGATGACGTTGCCTCATTCCTTAAGTACAAAAAAGAAACAGGTCGTGGGATACAGGACTTCTTGAAGTTACAAGAAGACTTTGATACTATGGACCCTGATAAGATGCTGAAGCAGTATTTCTTAGCAACTGAGGATGGTCTCGATGAAGATGACATCGAGGCTATTATGGAGGACTTCAAGTACAATGAAGACTTGGATGACGAAGCAGATGTTAAGAGGGCTAAATTGGCAAAGAAAAAAGCGATTGCTAAAGCCAAGACTTACTTTACCGAGCAGAAGGAGAAGTACAAACAACCACTTGAGTCAAGAACGGTTGGTATTCCTGAAGACGAAAAAGAAGAGTACGAGGCTTACAAGCAGTACATACAACAGGCGAACACTCAACACGAAGAGCAGGAAAGAAAACGTCAGTGGTTCCAACAGAAAACTGATGAAGTGTTTGGTCAAGGATTCAAAGGTTTTGAGTTCAATGTAAATGACCGAAAACTTATTTTCGCTCCGGGAGATGCCTCTGAACTGAAGAAGGTTCAATCTTCACCAATGAACTTTATCAATAAGTACTTGGATGAGAGTGGTCTTATGAAAGATGCAGAGGGTTATCACAAGTCGTTAGCCATCGCAATGAACCCCGAAAAATTCGCTAAGTTCTTTTATGAGCAGGGCTTGGCAGATGCCACAGATGATGTGACACGTAAGATAAAAAATGTAAATATGTCAGAGCGTAGAGCACCTGAGGCTATTAATAAGGGGGGAGTGCAAATCAGAGAAGTAAACTCAAACGCAGGTCGTGGGTTGAAAATCAAAAGTGCAAAAAGAATTTAAGTAAAACCCTTTAAACAAACAAAAAAAAATGGCAGTTCTATCAACACCCGGATTTCAGTTGCAACCCTCAGCAGAGCAGGTTCCGTTATCCACAAACTACATCACTAACTTCAACTTCTTGAATCAGTATCTTCCTGATACCTACGAGAAAGAATTTGAGCGTTATGGCAACCGCACAGTAGCATCCTTCCTTCGTATGGTTGGTGCTGAGATGCCTTCAAACTCTGACCAAATCAAATGGGCAGAACAAGGTCGTCTTCACACTAAGTACGTTGACGTTACTACCACCGTATTGGCAGGTGCTGACAGTGCAACTTTCACAGTCAATGACCCTAATGTAACGGGTATTGCAATCCGTCCCGGACAAACCGTTATGATTACTCCTAACGTAGCAGGTCCTACTCAAAACAAAGGAATCGTTACTGCAGTAAACACTTCTGCAGATACTTTCGATGTTGCCTTCTACGAAGGTGGCGGTATGACCAATGCTTCAGCAGCCAACAAATTCACTGTATTCATTTACGGTTCTGAATTTAAGAAGGGCACTGTAGGTATGATTGGTTCTTTGGAAGCCGAAGACGAAATCTTCAGCAACTCTCCTATCATCATCAAAGACAAGTATGCCGTTTCAGGTTCTGATATGGCTCAGATTGGATGGGTAGAAGTAACCACTGAGAACGGTGCTACAGGTTACCTGTGGTATCTGAAGTCAGAGCACGAGACTCGTCTCCGCTTTGAAGATTACCTTGAGACCGCTATGTTGGAAGCCGTTCCTGCCGAAACAGGTTCAGGTGCTGCTAACGCTGCTCTTAACCCTACCTATGGTAACAAAGGTTCTGAGGGTGTTTTCTACGTAGTTAACTCTCGTGGTAACGTATGGGGTGCAGGTAATCCTACTACCTTGGCTGACTTCGACACAATCGTTTCTCGTCTTGACAAGCAGGGTTCTATCGAAGAGAATGTTCTTTTCGTAAACCGTGAGTTCTCTTTCGACATTGACGATATGTTGGCTACCTTGAACGGTTTCAATGGTACAGGTGCTGCTAACTCAGCGTCCTTCGGTCTGTTCGACAACGACACCGATATGGCTTTGAACCTTGGCTTTAGCGGTTTCCGCAGAGGCTATGACTTCTACAAGTCTGATTGGAAATACCTGAACGACCCAACTATGCGTGGCGGTCTGACCCTGTCTACCACAGGTACTACCACTGCTAACGTAATCACAGGTATGCTCGTACCTGCAGGTTCTACCACTGTGTATGACCAAATCCTTGGTAAGAATGCCAAGCGTCCTTTCCTCCACGTGCGTTACCGTGCGTCTGAGGCTGAAGACCGCAGGTACAAAACTTGGATTACAGGTTCTGCCGGAGGTGCTGCAACAAGTGACCTTGATGCAATGGAAGTAAACTTCCTCTCTGAACGTGCCGTGTGCACTTTGGGAGCGAACAACTTCTTCCTGTTCCGTTACGGTGCTTAATCCTAAGCAAATCAAATGGGGGGTGTCTTCAAAGACACTCCCCTATTTTTAAATTCAAATCATATCTTATCAAAAATGAAAAAGTCAAATTTAACACCCAAAGACAGGTACTACAGACTTCGTAATGAACTCGCTCCCCTGTCTTACACAATTGCAACTCGCAACAACCGTAGATATCCTCTACTGTGGTACGATGAAGAAAAGAATGTAAACCGACCCCTACGCTATGCGGTGAATCAAAAGTCACCATTTGAAGATGAGCAGGACGGTAACGCAATCATCGAACCTATCACATTTGAAAGAGGTTTTCTTTTTGTCCCAAAGACTAATCCTGTACTTCAGCAGTTTCTTTATTACCACCCTCAGAATGGTGTACTGTTCGAGGAAGTAGATAATGAGCGTGATGCACAGAAAGTTGTTGAGGAACTGAACTCAGAAGTTGAGGCTCTTATCCGTGCACGTGAAATGAATATTGAGCAACTTGAAATAGTTGGTCGTGTTCTATTCCAACGTGACACCACAAAGGTTACATCTGCAGAGTTGAAACGTGACGTACTTATCTATGCACGTAATTATCCAAAGCAATTTCTTGAGGCTCTTGAGGACCCAATGCTTAAACTTCAGTCAAACGTACACATCTTCTTTGACAAAAGTTTGTTGGGATTCAGGAATGGCAATAAGGAAGTTTGGTATAACACTCCCACCAACAAGAAGAAGATGCTTACTGTACCATATGGAGAAGACCCATACGTGTTGGTATCATTATTCCTCAAGTCTGATGAAGGTATCGAGGCTTTGAAAATGTTGGAGTTCCATTTGGATTCTGCATAATTAATAGTTACGCTTTGAGAAGAGGGGTTTGTAGCCCCTCTTTTTTTTTACGTATCTTTGTGAAAACAGAAAACGATGATTAATTCGGTTAGAAATACTGTGCTTTCCGTGGTTAACAAGAACAACTATGGTTATATATCTCCTTCAGATTTCAACCTATTTGCACAACAGGCTCAGTTAGAAATATTCGAGGAATACTTTAGTGATTATAATACACTTGTAAACAAAGAGAACTCAAGAGTGTCAGGTACAGGATATGCTGATATTAAGAAAGGAGTTGAGGAAATGATTGATATCTTTTCTGTGACAAATTTCTTGAATCATAATTCTGCAAATACATATTTTCTTCCATCATTGACAACCACAGGTGATGATTACTTTATGATAAATAAAGTTCTTTGCTATCCTGTGATTCTTGCTCAAGGTCAGAATACAAATACTGTATTGAACTCATTGGAAGATTCTACCGCTACATTTTTAACTGATGGGATTGTTGTTGGTGATATTGTAGCAAACCTTACTACAGGTGTACAGGCAACAGTGGTCAATGTAATTTCAAATACTCTTATTCTTTTGTCTGCAAATATCTTTGCAGTATTCCCTGAAAACTATGCCATATATGACAAGAGTGTAGTGAATGAAGTTGAGAGAGTGAGTCATAACAAAATAACTTTGCTTACCAATTCTCTATTGACTGCTCCATCTAATACATATCCGGCTTATACTGAACAATACGATTTAATGACTATATACCCTGAAACAATTGTAAAGCAGGGACAGATAGTTAGTCAGTATATTCGATATCCTAAAACACCAAAGTGGACATACATTACTTTGTTAAATGGTGAACCTGCTTTTGACCAATCTCAGCCTGACTATCAGGACTTTGAGGTTCCTCTTGAGGATGAGTATAAATTGGTTCAGAAGATTCTTCAGTACGCAGGTATCTCTATCCGGGAGACTGAGGTTTATCAGTTTGCTAAGGTTGAAGAGAGGGAGCAACAACAACAATAATAGCAATTAGATATGGCTTATATATCACAGTTTGAATATTACAACGACCAAGACAAATGGGGTTCATATCAGTATGTGAGTCTGTACGATATCGTCAACAACTTTATGTTGATGTACTCAGGCAATCATTCACTGATTAATAACGAGGAGAGATATAAGGTCCTGTTCCACGCAAAACGTGCGATACAGGAACTTAACTATGATGCATTCAAAGAAGTAAAGGTGCTTCAGTTGACTGTTCCCGATACTCTTCGTTACATACTTCCTTCTGATTATGTGAATTGGGTTCGCATTTCGTTGTACAGAGATGGTTGGCTTAGACCATTGACTGAAAATATTCAGACCCTTTCATCAGATGCTTACCTTCAGGACAACAATGCCAATATATTATTTGACCAAAACGGTAATGTATTGAAGCCTCAGTACTCTGAGATTGATTTTGATAGGATTAAAGGAACCAAGAAGAGCATCTATCTCAATCAAGGTAACCCATATAATGGGCAGATGGGATGGGAAGTTGATGGTCTGTGGTACTTTGACTATGGTATTGGTGCTCGTTATGGTTTGGAGACAGAGACTGCTAACTTCAATCCTACATTCAATATAGACAAGAAGGCAGGTGTAATAAACTTTGACTCATCAATGTCAGAAGAGTCTTGCGTTCTTGAGTACATATCTGATGGTATGGAGAACGGTGACGACTCACGTATTTCTGTAAACAAGTTGTTTGAGAAGTATGTGTATGCTTACATTGAGTATGAGATTCTGAACCACAAGTTGGGTGTTCAGGAATACATTGTTGCACGTGCAAGAAAAGAAAAGTCTGCACTTCTTCGTAACGCAAAAATTCGTTTGAGCAATATTCATCCCGGACGTTTGTTAATGAACCTACGAGGAAGGGATAAGTGGATAAAGTAATATGGCAAATATTTCAAGAAACTTTGTAGCAGGAAGGATGAACAAGGCGGTTGATGAACGCCTCATCCCCAATGGAGAATATATTGATGCACTGAACTGCAGATTGGGTTCAAGTGAAGAATCTGAGATAGGTGCTATTGAGAATGCAAAAGGTAATCTACCATTGACTACCTTAATATATCCTCCTACCGGGGTTGCACTTAGTTCACTTGCAAGATGTATAGGTGCATTTCAAGATGGTGCAAATGAGACTATCTATTGGTTTGTTCACGACCCAAACTTTTCTCAAGGTGCTACAGGTAAACTTGATTTGATTGTATCATTCAATACTTCTACCAATGTACTTACATACCATATTATAAGTGTAGACGATGGTAGTGGTGTAGATACAACATTAAACTTCAATCCTCAGTACTTAATAACAGGTGTGAACCTTGTTGACTCTAATCAGGAGGCACTCTTGTTTTGGACTGATGATTATAATCAGCCAAGGTTTATAAATGTAAACAGGACATATACTCCACCTGTTGCTTTTATAGACCAATTCACAAACGAATCAATATTGGTGGTAAAGAAGCCACCATATAATGCTCCAACTATTCAGCCACTTACAACAGGCGGTGAGCAGAACTTCTTAGAAGAGAGATTCATTTGCTTTGCATATAGATATAGATATGCAGATGGTGAATATTCAGCAACATCTCAGTTCAGTGAACCTGCATTTATACCAAACCCATTTCAGTTTAGCGTAAACAGTTTTCTGAATGAGGGTATGATTAACTTGGCTAATACCTCTATTATAACCTACAATACAGGAGGTCCTCTTGTTAGAGGTATTGACCTTCTGTTTAAGGAAGCAAGTAGTAATCAGATAAAGGTTATTGAGAAACTTGATAAGGATGAGTTAGGTTTACCTGATAACACCAATCTCCAATATACATTCACAAATAGCAAGATATACACTGTATTGCCTGAGGCTGAATTACTTCGCCTATATGACAATGTTCCTTTGCTTTCAAAGGCTCAGACTCTTATGGGCAACAGACTTGTGTATGGAAACTATGTTGAAGGATATGACTTGATTGACAAGTTTGGTAATCCATTAAGGCTTACATATGTATCGGGGTTAATTTCAAATGAAATAAACAATGACCCATTGACTGATACTACGAGCAGTGGTAACTATTCTATCAATGGTGCTCAGACAATACCTAACTCAGTTCTTGAAATAGACTTAACTCCTGTAGCAGGAGACTTAAATGCAGGTGCTCAATTGAGTATTGCATTGCGTGTTACTCACGCATCATTTAGCGGAAGCACTCCACCTCCTACAGAAACAACTCAAAGTGTTCAAGTTGATTGGTCGTTTACTCTTCCTGTTTCATATACGAGCGTGTATGATATGGCTACGAGTACAGAATTTATTGAAGCAATTGGGACTATAGGTAATATCAAACCTGTTTATAGCCCAACTCCTCCTACATCTTGTGATGGTTTTACGCTCACGGATATTCTAAACTGTGCACTTCCAAATAATCTAAATGGTCCAACACCTGTAACTAAATATGCAAGTGGTATTAGTGGACCTGCTCAGCCAATATCAATTGTAAGTACTCCTGCAAGTAACATAATAAAGTTACAAGTACCTGCTATGAACTATGTTGGTGACGTAACTAATCCAACTCTTTATAGTGTGTATGAGTACTATGAGATTTCATATGCTGAAGCATTTTGGTCAGGATTGGCTACACCACGTAGTTTGCATAGTAATCGTGGATATGAAGTTGGTATCGTTTATATGGACGAGTACTTACGTGCATCTACTGCTTTAGTAAGTAATAACAATACAGTCTTTGTTCCTTGTTCATATTGCGATAGACAGAATCAGATACGTGTTATTATTCCTACAACACAACGTGCACCATATTGGGCTAAGCGATATAAGTTTGTTGTAAAGGCAGACCGTGATAATTATGAGACCATATATGCTACTTTATTTTTCAGGGACCCAAATACCAACAATGCATATATACTTTTAGAAGGTGAGAATGCAAGAAAGGTAGAAGTAGGAGACAGGCTTATTGTAAAGGCTGATACTGCAGGTCCGGCTCAAAATTGTATATACACCACTGTCCTTGAGAAAGAGGCAAAGGCACGAGGATTCTTAACAATACCAAGTACTTTAGACCCAAGTGTTAATATAGAAGTACCTGCCGGAGTTTATATGAAGATAAACCCAAGCAATCTTACTTTGGTAAATGATGAGTTGTCATATATAACCGCATCTGCTTCAGGATGTGTAGATAATTCAGGTGATTATCCTCAGGGATACGTATTAGTTAATAGGCTTGATACTACTACAAGTACATATGTTGATTATGATATTCCTGCAGGTAGCAGAATTAGATTAAAGTTTGAGTTTGAGAGAAGAGGTACAGGAGATGGTAACAATGCTTGTGAAAGAAGAAAGTATACATTAGATAAAACTCTTTTTGCATCTGCAGATTATAATAATTTCAAGGATTGGTTTGATGGAGATAATGTAGAAGTTGTATTGGACCAAGGAACTTCTATAGTAGGAGCAGGTGGGTGTCCCATTGGAAACTCATATGACTCATCATTGACTACATCATTTCCTGCTATAACAAATCCTGACTATTGCATAAATAGATACAGATTTTATAAAGATACAAGCAATAATGCATTATATCTTGCAGCATCAGGCACAAGGGCTTGTGGTAGTAGTAATAAAAAGAAATCTTGTATTAGTTTGACAATAGAAGTATTTAGGGCTGATAATGTTTTGATATTTGAAACTGAGCCTCAAGATACTTTACCTGACGTATTCTTTGAGAATAATCTTTCATTTGAAGTAGGACCAAATGGTGAGCACTATGGTAACGTAGCAAATCAAAACTTTTCCCTTGGTGTTCCCGGAGTTGTAGATACAGAGTTCTTCAACTGTTTTGCTTTTGGTAATGGTGCTGAATCATATAGGGTTCGTGATTCAATTGTAGGTAAGACATTCAATTTAGGTAACCGAGTTGTTTCAGTTTCTGCTCAGGACTATCAAGAGGCTGACAGATTTGCTGACCTTACATACAGTGGTATCTATAATGATGAGAGCAATGTAAACAGATTGAATGAGTTTAACCTTGGTCTTTTGAACTATAAGCCACTTGAAGATTCATTTGGACCTATTACATTACTCGATGCACGTGAGACAGACATACTTGTTCTTCAAGAAGACAAAGTATCATATGTGTTGGCAGGAAAGAATCTGTTGTCTGATGCTGCTGCAGGTGGTGCTATCACTTCAGTCCCTGAGGTATTGGGTACTCAGATTGCACGTATTGAGAACTTCGGTAATAGTTTCCACCCTGAGAGTTATGCTAAGTGGGGTGAAGACAAATTCTTTACTGATGCCAAGAGAGGTGCAGTGCTGCAACTTAAGGGTGACTCTTTCAATAATGAAAGACTGTTTGTTGTATCTGAGGCAGGTATGCGTCCTTGGTTCCGGGATATGTTTATTGATTCACTAAACACTCAGAAACTTGGTGGGTATGACCCATATATGACTGAGTATGTTTTGACGAACAATGATATACCAATCCCACAACCCGAAGTATGTATTGGATGTAGCACACCACAGGTCCTTACTATTTCATCTCCCAATACTTTAAACTATTGTGTTGATGTAGGGATATTGGTTGGACCTTTTGATGTTAGTTGGAATACAATATACTTAACTCCTTCTGCTTCCTATATAGTTCAAGCGACTTATAATGGTGTTACTTATGCATCGGGTGTTGTTACATCAGGCTCAGGTAGTCTTACTATTCCTAAAAACTCAATAACTCCAAGTATTGTCTATGTTCAGATAATACCAATTGATGGTACTATAAACATTCAAGTTGACGTTACTTGTCCTGAGCCATCTCTTGTTGAGATTATTGAGATTGTAATAAACAATGATGCAGACGGTGGTAAGTACATACACGCTGAATACAGTTACACTGATACTCCATACGTAAGTCCTGTTACGTCAAATCTAATTACATTGGCATCAGGTCCATCTAATCCATTGGTTGCTTGGTACAATTCAATATCGGGATATCAGGGTAGTGGAAGTATTCCTGTGAATGGTGGTGTTGTTTCTATGTACTCGAATAAAATAAATTTCGATGACTTTGATTTCAATCCTGCATTCAATAAGTTTAGGTGGCTTCGTACTAATACAACCTATCCTAACACACCTGTAGGAATATCATCACTATTGGCAGCAGCAAATACTGCAACGCCAATACTTGGTTCTGCTCCTACATATTATGCCAACTTTACAATGCCAAATACTTCTGATGACAAGTTGTATCTGATATGGGACTTAAGAACTCCTGTTGAGATTACACTTTGCTATTCAGACGTTGATGTTTTTGATGCTTGTTGTGGTTGTGAAGAATGTGAGGAATTGTGTTCTTTGTATGATGTATCTTCATTAGAAGGAGGAAGTATTCAGTACACAGATTGTTATACAGATATACTTATATCAATAGATGTTCCACCTTCATCAATTCAAGTTTGCTCTCGAACTGTACCAATTGTATTGAGTGGAGATGTAGATGTAACATTTAACCAATGCGGATGCCCAACTTAATAAAAAAACTATGGCTACAAGCGGAACATATTATTTAAACGGTCCAACATTATCAAGTGCTACTGCAGTATTCACTGATGCTGCATTAAGCATTTGTGCTCCTGATGGTTTTTATTCAGACGGGTCTATTGTTAGAGAACAAGTAAGTTGCTCATTACTTCCCGAAGTTATTTGTCCTGCCTGTGCAGTTCCTTGTAATACAAATATTAATGGCACAGGTGGTCAAGGAGTATATTACATTGATACAGACACAGGAATAAATACAGGTGCTATTATTATAAGATTCCAACCATTTGGTATTCCCGATGGAATATTAATACAGTTAGGTCCTAACGTATACAATGGAATGTCATCATCTAACTATGGTTGGCTTCAAGGCTCTGCAGGTTTACCAACATATGTAGGTGAGATTGCATCTGACTGTGGTATATTGGCAGGTTCTCCATATCCAAGTGTAAATGAGTTTAAGTATGAAGGTTCAGGATTTGTAAGTCTTGGTACTACTACAAGTGTTACTGTGTTGCCGGGACAAGTTGAACTTACTACTAATCCTCCGGGAGTTTGTACCATTGTAGTTCCAAAGACATCAAATTCATTTACTATCTTAAATACTCAGATAATTGGACTGTGCTCAGGGACAGGTTTTGATATTGAGGTAGAATGTCCACAAAGTTTAAGTACGTGGTCAGGTAGCATTCTTGCTGCAACTGCAGGTGAAGCGTGTTTATTAGGCACAACTATTACATACTACTATGTTCACGTGAATGGAAGTAGTGGTGTATTCGGTTTGTATGATATGGTATTCTCTGACCCTAATGGACAGAACCCATTACCTGCAGGTTTTTATAACACAGGTTCAATGAGTCCATCATTCAATTGGGTAGAGGTTGATTCTAATGGTGTTATTATTTCATTTGGCTTGTGTACTACTGCAACAAGATATATTGTTGAGAGATGCTATACAAGTGACCAAGAGATTATTAGTGTAACAGGAACATTGACTCCCGGTCAAAGAGTTATATTGGCAGAGCACCCCGGTTGTATTTGGGAAGTTGTATCAACAACATCAAGTGCTGCGAGTGCTACATTTGTAGGTATAACTACAGACCCTTGCACTGAACAGTGTGCATCTTGGCAAGTTGTAAATAATAACTTGGTTGTTACCAACTTTGTATTTGAAGATTGTGATGGCAATAGTTATACTTTTGAGTTAGGTGCTTCTCAATCAGTAACTGTTTGTGGTCGTCAGATTTTAGTGAGTGCTCCGGGTCTTGACATATCAGTTGTTGATTGTGAATGTAGCAGTATAAACGAGGTGTGGCAATTGCAAGGATGTTGTAATAATGATATTGTAAATGCAGTGCCATTGATATCTGTTGCTCCCGGTGACCTTGTAAAAGTTTCAGATACAACATTATTTGATTGTTGGTATGAAGTAATTGCACTTACTTTTTCAAATCCAACTACAACAATCACAACAAAAAATGCGTCTATATCTTGCAGTGATGTATGTTGCAAGTATCAGGTATGTAATGGTGATAGTGTGAATCATACTGTATCATACACGAATTGTGATGGAACACCATATACTATTAGCATTCCTCCGGGAGTATGCATTACTGTGTGTGCAAGAGCAAACAGTTTTAGCCCTTACTCTCCACTGATAACAGTAACATTTGATAGTTGCACTTGCTAAAATAATATGTCAAACTATACACTAACATATGATGACGGAGTAGAAGGATGGACATCCTTCTTCTCCTATTATCCTGATTGGATGATAGGAATGAATCAATTCTTTTATACTTTTAAAGGTGGGAATCTGTATCGCCATAATGTAAACCCTGTAAGGAATAACTTCTACGGGGTTCAGTACACATCACGTATGCAGAGTGTCTTCAATGATGCTCCGTTAGAAAACAAACTTTTTAAAACTCTGAACTTGGAGGGAGACCACGCTTGGGAGGCTGAGATGGAGACCGACCTTCAGACCACAGGTTTTATTAATAAGACTTGGTTTGAACGTAAGGAAGCATCTTGGTATGCGTTTGTTCGCAACTCAGGAACCACACCTGCAAATCCCGGACAGGAGTATCCGTTAAGGTCATTGAATGGTATAGGAAGAAGTATAACTATAGACACTACAGTTCCTTCAGCAGTGATTATTAACTTCTCAATATCACCACTGATATCAATTGGTAGTATTGTGAGCATAGGTGACAATCTGTACAATGCAGCACCGCCTTACACCACTCCTGTATTCATTGGTGAGATTACTGACATAGTTGTTAATTATCCTGCAGGGGATAATTATCTTGTTGTTGACACAACAGTCCCTTCAGGTTCTTTGCCTACAATTCCTGATGCTTATTACTTATTCATCAAGAACTCTGTTGCTGAATCTCACGGTGTATTAGGGCACTATTGTGTATTCACAATTGAGAATGACAATACAGATAAGACCGAACTCTTTGCAGTAGAATCTGATGTGATGAAAAGTTTTCCGTAAATTTGTAGTATATGGTATTCAATATTCAACCATTAAAGGAAACCGATTATTCTGACATCCTTGTTGGGTGGTGGGAATCTTGGGGGTGGGAGCCACCTCATAAAGATTTTCTACCTGACAATGGGACGGGTGGGATTTGTGTCTTTGAAGACACTACTCCAATCTGTGCAGGTTTCCTTTATACCACTAATAGTGGGGTGGCTTGGGTTGATTGGATAGTATCAAACAAAGAGTATAGAAAGAAACCACAACGCCAACAGGCTATTGGTTTGCTTATAGAGACCCTGACCAATATTGCAAAAAATACAGGGCACAAATATTCTTACGCTTTGATAAAGCACCGTGGTCTTATTGAGACATATAAGACCATTGGTTATATTGAGGCAGACAAGTACACAACTGAAATGATAAAAGTATTTTAAAATGGCAATAGCAACAAGTACCGCATTAGCAATTACAAGTTTAGCAGCAACAGGTGCTACAACAGGAATGTCGTTTGCTCAGGCTCGTAAGCAACGTAGACTGCAACAACAAGCAGAGGACAAAGCATCTCAGATGATGTCTGAGGCTCGTAAGAAACTTGAGGTTAACTACTATGACCAATTGGCAATTCAAAAAGAACCTTATGAGTTGGAGCGTGAGGCTCTTATTGCTGCAGGTGCTCAGGCAATTGAGGCAGGTGTAGAGAGTGAGCGTGGTGCAGGAGCAGTAGCAGGTAGAGTTCAGATGGCTCAACAGGCAGGTCAACGTGAGATTGCAGCAGCAATGGGTCAGGAGATGTTGGGTCTTGAGAAACTATCAGCACAGGAGGAGTCACGTCTTCGTGACGTTGGTGTTCAATTAGACTTGGGTGAAGTAGAGGGAGCACAACTTGCTGCAGCAAATGCTGCTGAGGCTGCTAATGTAGCAACTCAACAGGGGGTTCAGGGAATTGTAAGTATGGGTCAACAGGCTGCTGCTATGGCTCCGTTGTATTCACGTAATAAGGCTGCTGAGAAAGCAGCATTTAGTGGTATGGGTATGTCATCTGAAAACTTCAGTACATTTGGTAATGTTCCTGAATATAAAGGTTCTCCATTTGGTTCTCAAATACAGGGTGGTTCAAACTTAGATTTTGGAACAGTAGGTCAAATGAATAATACAGAGTACAATCGTTTCTTACGTGCACTTACTCCTCAACAAAGACAGATGTTGTTTATGAATCCTCAATTTCAGAAGAGATATACTCAAACATCACAATTTATGAATCCTTTTGCTTTCTAAGATATGGCATCATTCTTTAAATATGCGGAACGCAATGTTGACTCTCAGATAAATTGGTCTGAGGTAGGAAAGAACGTAGTTGATATGCTCCGTGAGGAGGATAGATTACGTGAGGAAAAAAAGGCAGCAATTGATGAAGCATCAAGACAATTTGGGGAGACATTGGCTAATGCTCCTACAGGTGATTTTAAATCTGCAAATGAATGGATATTAGGATATGCAGCAGATGCATCTCAAGCACGTTTGATGCAGGATAGACTTTTGAAAAGCGGTATGCTTAAGGTAAAAGATTATACCGTTATGAGACAGAATCTTAATGATGGTACTAATCAAATGTTCCAAGTTGCTAAGGAATATCAATCTCATTATCAGGAGGTAATGAGCAGAATGAAGAATAATGAGAGTCAAGATATAGAGAGTTTTATTGCACAACAGGTTGAAGGACTAAGTAATTTTAAAAATACGAAAGCGTATATCAATCCAACAAACTTTAGCGTAAGCCTTGCAGGTATGAAGAAGGAGATAATAGATGGCAAGGAAGTTATGGTAATGGATAATAACCCTGATAATTATGTAAGTGTCAATCAACTTAGAAACAGACTTAATTCTCGATTTGATAGATATCAATACGTTGATGCCATCAATACACAAGTAGAGGCATTAGGGGAATTTCAAACTGCAGATATATCAAGAGTTGCGGGTCTTTATAAAATGGCACGTGTCACAGATGTATTAGACCCTACAAACAGAACGAGATTATCTGACGAGGATAAAAAAACAATTACTGCTTATCAAGAATGGGAAACTAATATGATTGGTGCTCAGTTGTCTAATCCACTTCACATATCGAGTTTATTAACTAATGCGATTGATAAAGTTCCCGGAACTCAGGATTTCTATGAGCCAACCTTTGATGCTGAGTTAGCAAAGACCAATAAGAAGTATATTCTATTGAAAGATGATGGAACAGGTAATGTTCAACCTGTTTTTACTGAAGAGCAAACTAAAGTAGCAACTGAGTTCCTTCGTGCTCAGACACGCAATGCTCTTGATAGAAAGGTTAACATACAGGTAACTGCAGAACCACAAGTACAATATGCACCTTCTTATGTATATGAAAGAGGTGATAAGGTTACTAAAGATGCTGATATGGGTAATATGATAGGTAAGTTTTATAGCGGTAATGAAGGGCAGATAAATGCTGCGAGGAGTTGGTTGTTGGCAACTCCGGGAGTTACTTTTGTTGATAGAAAACCTTCAGGACTTATTGTTACTAAAGATGGTGTTACAAAAACATTCCCATTTCAAGAAGATGGTAAGAAAACATCATATGATGATTTCGTTGCTGCATTAGGAAGATTTGTTGACCAAAATGTAGATATGAATGCTATGCGTAGAGGTGCTGAAAAAGGAGCAGGTGGAAAGGTACTTAATACAACATATGAAACATCAGGTAGGGCAGAGCAAATGAATGTTGATGCTGAATTTAAAAACTATGTTGGCTCTTTATTTAACGCTGAAAAAATAAAAGGACTTACAGATTCTGAAAGCAGTGCAGTTAATTACTTTAATGGGATAATAGGTTCTATACCCGGACTTACAGGATATAAAGCAACAGGTGACGGTTCGTTTGACCCTTCATCTGATGGTGTTTTAATTAAAGATGCTAAAGGAAACCAAGTGCTTGAATTTAGATTTGATGCAGAAAATGAGACAAGTTCACAAGAATATATTCAATCATTAGTAGACTTAGCAGTAGCCAATAGTACTGCGGAACAAAGGTATCCTATTGCAAAAACTCAATATGACCGTAGGAAAGCAGAAGAATCTAAACCTAAACCTAAACCAAAACCTGCACCGGGTAAAGGGAAATACGATAATTAATCATAAAATAAAAGGTATAACTTTGTAGTATGGATGAGTTGAAAAAACTATATGATGGTCTTGTAGCAGATGGTCTTTATACAAAGTCATTTGATGAGTTCAAAAGACAAATACAAGACCCTTCATATCAAGATAGACTATATAATGGGCTTATTGAAGATGGTCTTTATACAAAGTCAAAGAGCGAGTTTTTAAGACAATATGCCGTTGGTCCTGCAAAGCCAATTATTGAACCTGTAAAAAAAAAAGAAGAACCACTGCCAAGTCAGCAGCAACTGTCCAAAGGTATGGCATCTTCTTTGGCAGGTGGTTTATCGGTATCGTCAGATACTGATGCTCAAGTTCCATTAGAGCAACGTAAATTCAAACCACAGTTTGAAGACAGTCCTATTATAGAACAGGACAATACGTTCTTTGCTGCTCGTCCGATTATTGATAAGCAAAAAGTTGAGGAGTACAAACAATATAAGCAGGAAAAAAAGAACCTTGAGGAGTTAGGTAAGAAACAGGAGAGGGCTAAGGCTCAGGAGGATGAGCAGATATTCAAAGCACAAAACCTTGCTGCTACCAAAGATGAGCAATTTCAAAAATATTTAAAGGACATTAATGCTAATCTGATTGACAAGTCAGAGGGTGATGTTGTTCCTGAATTAAATAGAAGATGGAGTTCTTATGGATTTCATTTTGAAGAAGCAGCCCCCGGAGCAGATGCAATGTATGCTCGTACTTCTGATGGTAAGCACGAACTGTATATTGACCTTGACCCATTTACTACTGCAACAGAAGTTCAAGAAGCAAAGAAACTTCGTGACTTTCTGAATTTATATGCACAAGCCCCTGAAAAAGAAAAGTCTGAGGACTACATAGGTAAGGCACTTCGTGCTCAGAAGATGCGTGATGTTGGAATGCGTAATGATGATGGTACGTATTCAACTGTTAAGTTCGCATCATTTGAACAAGATGGTAAATACTTTGTAGTCCCTACACTTTTCCCTAAGGACCCGGTTGCCACATATACAACCAACAAAAATGATTGGATGGAGTTGCCTCTTGAACAGGCTATTACTGAGGCTCGTAAGCGTGGTGAGTTATTTCAATTTGACAATGAACAAGAAGCAAAACAATTTGCTGAAGGAGATTGGAAAGATGTAAATGCATTTGATGTTGAGGGTCAGAAGTTCTATAAGGATAAGGGTTTAGATTACTATGCAGAGAAGCAGAAGTATAAGAACTATACTAAACTGCAAGATGACATTGAACTTATTGATAAGATTCTTGAGAAGAAACCAATAAGCCCTGAAGAGAGGATGAACAATCCTCAATACTTTGCAAGTGATGGAAGAAGACTTTATAGTGACGAAGTTCTCGAACAAAAGAAAGAAGAAGTAATAAAGAAAAAAGACAATCTTCTTGAACAGGTTTACGACCTTGAATTTATGGGTATTGGTGAAGGCAGTATTCAAAAGACACGAGAAGAGTTTGACTTAGTACTTGGTAAGCGTCAGAATGAAATTGCAGGAGAGGCTATCAAAACAAATGCTGCAGCAAAGCAAGAGTATGATGCTTTAAATGAAACTGCATTAGCAGTTTATAATGTACCCATTGATAAGATAAGTACTATTGTTCCAAAGACACCTCAAGATGCAGAGAACATAAAGAATCTTACTGCACAGTTAGTAAAGGTTAAGTCAGCACAACAAACTGCAGCAACAAAATTTGAGATTGCAAAAACATACTATGATGCCAAATGGAACAAGGCAGCAAATAGTGAATACGAAGAGAATTGGTCAGGGTTTGTTACGTCAGTATCAGACGCTTGGAACAATGGTCAAGCAGCAGAGCAAATACTTTTATTGACATTAGGCGTTAAGGATGCTGCTAATGTAAAAGATAGACAAGAGGCTGCTCGTTTGATTGTTGAGAATCTATCTGATGTTTCAGGTAAACAATCAAGAGTTTTGACAAGAACCAATCTTGCACGTGATGGTGAATTTTTAAAGGCAGTTCTTTCTGACCCACTTGAAGCAATGTCTACTCTTGCTGCTACATCACTAACTCAGATGTTGCCATATGGTAGTTATATTGTAGCAAGTTCAACTGCAGCAGGTGGTGCAGCAGGTGGTGCAGCAGGTCTTGCAGGTGGACCATTTGCAGGAGTAACTGTACCGGGTGGTTTTATTACAGGAGCAGGATATGGTTTTAGAACAGGTATGGCTGCGACTCAATTGGCAATGGAGTACACCAACTCTATTATGGACGTAATGCGTGAAAAAGGATATGACCTTATGGACCCTGTTCAAGTTGAGAAGGCTCTTGCTGATGAAAGTGTATGGACTCAAGGTGGTGAGAAAGGTTTAGCGAGAGGTATTCCTATTGCAGTAGTTGATTATTTAACTTCAGGACTTGCAGGTAATGTTTTTAGAACAAGCAAATTAGCATCAGTTCCTGTAAAAGTAGGGGCACAGGTTGCAGAACGTGCAATATTTGACCCTGCAGCAGAAGCAGCAGGTGAATATGTGGCTCAGACTGTAGCAGGTCAGGATATTGATTTAAAAGAAATTGCATATGAGGCATTAGGTGGCTTAGGTAGTAACACTTCTCATATGGCAGTAAACCTATATAAAGAAGCACGGAACAATTCAAATGCTGCTTTGGCATATGAACTAACAGACATAAGTCGTGTAGCCCGTGAGACAGTAAGTGATGAGAGAATCTCTCAGTGGGCAAACAATATGCACCAACTTGGTAAGATTGACGCTGATGTTAACCAACGCATACAACAGAATGTTGGTCTCCGTAGAGAGGCACGTGAACTTGTATCTGTTGGTAGAACAAGTCGTCTTCTCGGTGATGGTAAAAAAGTTGAGGCACGTGTAATGGAATTGTTGGCAGCAAGAAATGAATTGTCTGCCACTCAGAATCGCAGGGAAATAAACCGTAATAAGATTTCTCAGATAAACCAAGAGATTGCTACCATATCTGAGAACAAGAAACTTCTTCCTGAGAATAAGGAAGTAGCAGGAGACGGTGTAAGCACTGCAGTTAATCTTGATTCTATTCTTGGTACAACTCGTGAGGGTGTATCAAGATTTGTAATAAGCGGGAAAACCTTGACCCGTGAACAGTTTATCAAGGAGTTAGATAATATGAGCAACCGTAGGCTCCTCCGTGCTCCTGTCAGTATTGACAACGATGAAGAGGTGCAGAAGTTGTACGAACAAAAAGTAAAAGATGCCATTCAAAAGCAAAGCCCAAGTCAGGTTTATGTTCAGTCAGAAGCCGGAGTTAGCGAAACGGTGGAGGAAGGAAAACCCGAAACAAAACCTGAAGTCGCTCCCCAAGAAACTGAAGAAGAAGTAAAAGCCAAAGAGGATATAGTGTCTTCAAAGACACGCCTCGATGAAATTGCTGAGGCAATCCCTGAGCGTATTGATTACACTGAGGATGACCTTGTAAACTTTGACACGTTAGAGGAGAACAAGACACGTGGTGTATTGGCAGCATTAGCAGAGAAGGTTGCTGAGGGAACAAAACTTTCAGATACTGAGAAGACTGTATATGATGCCAATAAAGCACAGGTTGATGAGTTCTCTAATTTGGTTGCCGAGCGTACTGCAATTCAAGAAGAGGTTGCCGACCTTGAGGCTATGCTTGGAAGACGAGCAGAGTTCCGGGCTGAAGAAAGAGTTGTTCCTGCTAATATTGAAGAAACTACAAAAGCGTTAGAGAGTATTGATGAAAAAGAAATAGAAAGCCTACCATTCTTATGGAACCACTCTACACAGAAATTTAATTCATTTGGTGAGGAAATAGAATTTGAAGAATTTACTCCCGGTGAAAGAATATTTAGAATTGGCAATACATCAGTACAACCTATTTGGTTTTCTAAAAAAGCATATGCCACAGGAAATGATATAAGACAAATAAAAACAATTATAGATGCTAAGAAAACATTTGACTTCAATAACGAAGAACAAAGGAAAGAATTAGAGGCTTATGCATCTGAGAAGTATGGAGATAAATTCAAAAATTTGTCAGATATTATACGTGATGGTAATTGGGAATCATTAGAAGAAGAGTTTAATGGAGCAATTCCTGCTTTAATAAAAGAAATTGGGTATGATTCTTACTTATCAAGAGAAGGTGACCAATTAACTGTGGCTGTTTTTGAACCAAGTCAAATAAAAAAAGTAACACCACAGTTAATAGCTGAGTCATATAAAATTGCTAAAGAAAATGGAACTAATCCTGAACTTGTAAAGGCAGTTGAGAGTTTAGTTTCTAAACCTAAAGTAGAGTTCCGGGCTGAAGAGGAAGTTGCAGAAGTTGCTATTGATGAGGTTGAGGCAATCACTCAGAAGATGAACGAGATGACTTCAGGTAATGTAAATACTGAACTCGCTCCATCTGAAACCGTAGGTAGAGTTGATGTAACTGACCTTAGCAATAGAGTTGGAAGAGCAGTTCCAACTGTTGGGATGAAAGTAGTTAATGGAATCCCTGTTGTGTTCACAATATCAGACCAACTTACTACAGGAGAGGTTACGAATAAAAGTACAGGAAGAATTATAAAGAATTTATTTGGTGGTATTGGATTCAACTATGCTAATGAAAATTCAGCGTGGGCATATACTGCTGAAAAAAATGCAAGACAATCTTTAGAAAAAGCCCAAAAAGTTTACGAAGAGAACAAGCCAACATTTGAAGAGTTTTGGAGAAACAATCCTGAATATAATGGTCTTGTTCCTATGATGGTTGTGAAGATGGGAGAGGGTTCTATTCTTTCTAACGAGGCTACTGCTCGTGTTCTTGCTGATAATATCAAAGAGTTCCCTGAGGCTAATAGAAGACGAGCACTGAGTGTTCTTCAGTCACAGTTAAAGAAAGATATTAAGTCTCTTAATCAAAGAGCAAAAGCAACAAAGAATAAATTAACTCAGAGAAATTATTTAAAAGAAGCAAGTGGATATCAAAATGTTCTGAATTTAATTTCAGAAAACAATATTCAGACTATTGATGGATTACTTGCTACTGAGATTTTTACTAAAATAGAAAATCTAAATGCTCGTAAGGACCTGATTAATATGATTGGCTATGGTAAACCTAATCTTCCCGGTGAGGTTAAAAAACCATCTAAGCCAACAAAAAACTCTTTAGTTGCTCGTGCTATTATTGGTATACCTGCTACACAGGAAGTTAAAGATATCAATCCCAATAAGAGATATGAACTTTTGAATTTGGCTGAGGTAGTAAATACAATTACCGAATCAACCATTGCAGATATTCCAAGCAGAAGTATTATTGGTATTGTTGGTATTGATGTTCTTAATCCAAAAATACTTAACACAGAGAATGGTGATTTCAATCATCCAAACTATCAGTATGGTTTAGCAGGTAGACCAATTGGTGTGTTAGAAGAACCTGTAGCCCTTGTTAAGGCTTATCCTGAAGCATATAATCTTGCTTTAAAGGGACTCATAGAAGCAGAATCAGAATTTGTAAAACCTATAAAAGATGGCAAAAAAATTATTAAGCCCGGCAACAGACTCTTTAATCAGCCCCTCCCGGAGGCTTCGGAAATTGCGGATAGATATTATGAAAAAACCTTTGGAAGAACTCGACCTAAGTTCTACGGTACAAGAAGCATCGACAAAGAAAGAGCAAAAAGAATCGCAGATGCCTTCATAAAGATAGTAGATAATCCAACTGCACCTGATGTAAGAAAAGCATATGAGGCTATGGCTCAAGAAACTCTTGAGCAATATAAGTTTATGCTTGACGCAGGATATGTAGTTGAGATTAATAACGATGAGCCATATGCTAATTCACGTGAGATGATTGAAGACTTACGTGAGAACAAGCGTATGAAGATATTCTCTACTGAGTCCGGATTTGGTGATGAAAAGATTACACCCGAGCAGCGTGAAAGAAATGTATTGCTGCGTGAATCAGGATTCTTTGATGTGAATGGTCAGCCATTATTGGTAAACGATGTATTCCGTGCAGTGCACGATTTCTTTGGTCACTCTGAATTGGGTAATTCATTTGGTGCTATCGGAGAGGAGAATGCTTGGAACGTACACGCCCGTATGTATTCTCCATTAGCACGTCAAGCAATGACTACTGAGACACGTGGTCAGAACTCATACGTAAACTTCTCAGGAGTAAACGAGAGGGTAGAGGCTATGCGTCAAGAGGCTGCTAATCTTAGAGAGCAAGGTAAACTTGAGGAAGCAGAGGCTCTTGTTGGTAAGATATATGAAGAGATATCATTTGCTGAACAGAAGCAGGGTATTCTTCCAAAAGAGTTTTGGGATGTTGACACAAAGGATATTGGAGATAAAGAATTTCAACCTTCATCTGTAGAGTCAATACTTACAACTACAGTTGCAGTACAAAATGGATTAAGTCAGAATGAACTTGTTGGTGCAGTAGCACAGGGTGATATTTCAAATGCAACTAAACTTGCAAACTTCTTGAACAATTCTTTCCCCGGAGTAACCATATCAACTGACAAGGTTTCATTTGATAATGTGATGGCTCAGGTTGGGACCGAGATGTATATGAGGGGTGACCAAGTTATCTATGGTGTAACCGTTGATGGAGATATCTACATAAACCCTGACGTACACAATAGTGAGTCTGCTCTGTTCAATACAACCATCCACGAATTTGGTCACGTTTGGACTGACTATCTGCAAACTTCAGAGAAAGGCAAACAGATATACCAACGTGGAGTTCAACTGATTGAGGAAGGTATTGCCAATGACGAAAAGGTCAAGCAGATATTTGAGGCTCAGATGAAGAAGTATCCCGGAGACCGAGCAAGAGCCATCAATGAAACAATGGCTATCTTAATTGGTAACAAGGGTGAAGTAATAACAAACGCAGCAATCAAGTCTAAGTTCAAAGAATGGTTGTTGGGTGTATGGAAATTCATCAAAGAATCTTTCAAGATGTCTCAGGACCTCACTGAGGAAGAGATTCAGAATCTTACATTAGACCAATTCATTGGCACTGCTTTGGCAGATATCTTCAGCGGTAAAGAGATATCGATGACAGAGGCTCAGAAGAAGCAACTGAAGAACCCTGAGGCTATGTTCAGCAACACACAGTCTATGCAGTCAATCATCCAACAGGCACGTGCAAATGGATTCTCTGACGCTGCTATCAAACAGGTGTTGTTGAACCGTGGATTTAAAGCAAATGACATTAACAATGCACTCGTAGTTCAGATTGATATTACCACTGACTTGCCACGTGAGTTTGCAAACGTAGAGGGCGGTGTTCAAAAAGGATATCAGTTGTTTACAGAAGTACGTGCTGCACTGCAGAGGTTCGCTCATATGGGTCCCCGGGGTGGTATCCGTAGAGAGCAGACCAAGACTTGGGGTGAGATTCGTGAGAAGGCTATTGAGTTACTGAAGGCTAACCCAATCTTCCAAGCACAGTCTGACACCGTTCAGATGGAACTGATTAGTGCTTTCGATAGAAGCCTTGGAACACAGGCTAATACCAATGTTACCCGTCAAATAAGTGCTATTAGGAATAACCTGCGTCAGCGTAAGATTGGTGCGAAAGAATTGCAACAGGCTAAGATTGCAGTGAAGAACCTTATCCGTTCTGTGCTGCCAAAGTCTGATATGTATTCTCAGGCTCAGATTAATAAACTGATTTCAATCATATCAAATGCTACTGAGAGCAGCATACTTGCAGACACCGAGAAGGTGATGAAGATTGTTGAGCAGCAGAGAGCGAAGATGAAAAACTCTGTTCTCAAGAAGATGGTTGAGTTGGTGAACAAGAAGGCTAAGGCTGCAATGACAACTACCGGGAAGCGTAGGAGTCGTGGTCTTGATGCTGAGGGTCAGGCTTTCTTTGCTCAGGTTAAGCCAATACTGAGAGCAGTTATGAACAATGACATTCAGTTCATGCTTAACATGGCTACTGAGTTGGCACAGGCTGATGCTGATGGCTCAATCAATGAAGCCATTATGAAGCAGAGCCGTGGTGAGCAACTTACAGTACAGGAACAGGCTCTTCTCAATAAGGCATACGCATTTGATACCTTTGGTGATTTGATGAGTATGGAGTTGGAGGATGTTCAGCAGTTGTTGAGTGAACTTGAAGATGCTCGTGCTGAATCAATACAAAGACTCAAGACACGCAGAGAAGTTCGTGCTATGCGATACGCAGCACTGAATGAACAGGCTACTGCACAGGTATCTGAATTGAATCCGGAGTTGTTTGTTGAAGAAACAGATGCTAATGGCAATGTAACTGTAAGACCAAAGAGTAGGAACGAACTTATACAGGACCGTGCTGCTATACGCAGGGCTTTCCAACAGGGTAAGATATGGTCAGGATTCAAGCAGATAGTTGCACGTTGGGACTACACCTCTATCACAGGAATAAAAGATTTCTTCCGTAAACGCATTCTTCATTTAGGTTCTCTCGTGAATCTGTTTGACAATGAAGCAACGGGAATGACTTTCTTCCGGGACAATATCTATCGTCCTCTTAATAGGATGGATGAAAGGTCCAAGGTTGGTTACTTCCGTGAGATGACTAACTTAGATTCAATTGCTAATAGTATCCCGGGGATTACCAAAGGGTATAAGCAGATTCGTAATATGCTTCAGACAGGCGTACACGAGTTTACTATCAATGGTCAGAAGCAGATATACAACGCAGACAAACTGCTTCGCATATATGCCCTGTCACTGAATGACGTTCAGCGTGGAAAGTTAAAACAGATGGGTTGGGATGATGCTCAGATACAGAAGATTAAAAGTATCGTGGGTCCTGAGCCAATTGAGTTTGCAGATAAGTTGGTTGATTACTTTAGCAATGACTACTACGAATCAATCAATAATGTATACTCCCACGTTAATGATGTAAATCTTGGATACGTACCTAACTACTTCCCAACAATAACACAGTCTCAGAAAGTTGACTCTAAACTTTTGGAAGACGGTGACTTCAATGGTATCTTCAATGCAGAGACCGCTCCTGCACTTAAAGAACGTAGTGATGTATCAGGTTTGATTGAATTGAACTATGACTTCTCTGACGTTGTTGAGAGCCACTTTGTTACAATGGAGAAGTACAAGGCATATGCAGAAGGTGTTAAGGACCTTAACGCAATATTCCAAAACCCTGCTTTCAATGTGCTGCTTGAAGAGTCAGACTTGAAGACGGTTGTAAAGCGTTCAGTAAACTTTGCTATCACTCCAAATGCAGGACAGAAAGAACAACAGACTGCACTTGGTAAACTGATGACTAAGTTCACCGGGTTTGCACTTGCATTCAAGGCAGTTCAGATTGTCAAACAGGCTACCTCATTCTTCAACGCATACGAGGATTACAGTTACTTCCCTGCTGATTCAAAAATCCCGGGTGTAATTAAGGGTCCAATTGATTTTATGATGTTTATGGTTGATAGTGCAAAGGTTATGGCGACTATGCCAAAGCAGGTACGCAAAGCATATGGTATGTCTGCTAACGTAAGAGACCGTCTGCTGAAAGGTATTGAGGGTGATGTGTATGGTCTTGAGTCCGGGTCAAATGTATTCTCATCCATAGATAAGCGTACAGACATATGGGCAAAAGCAGTACGTGCGTTTAAGACAGGTGCTGCCGGACCAACCGTGCTTGGTGATATACTTGGTGTGATGGGATATATGGTTAACTATAACCGTAACATTGCAAACGGTATGACTCAGGCTGATGCATTGGAAGCGTTCAACAACTATAACGCAACTGCACAGAGCCGGAGGGGTACTGAAAAGATACCTCTTCAGCAGAATCAAAGTGAGTTGTCACGTGCGTTTACAATGTTTGGTAGCACTACATTCCTTCAGATAAACAAAACACTTACTGCACAGACCAATATATTCCGTGCGTTGAAGGAGGGCAAGATGCCAAGTGCAAAAGATATCCGTGCACTTACACTGAACCTTGGTATTACTAACGCATTGTTCGTTGGTACTGCAAACCTTGCTAAATTTATAAAGGGTGATGATGATGACCGTGATGAAGTTCTCAAGCATATGGGCAAAGCACTGATTGGTCTTAACCTAATTGAGTCAATACCTTTGATTGGAGCAGCAGTTGAAACTGCATTGGCTGATATCGAGGGTGAAAGAACAAGAGGTGGTGACAATGTGGTAAACCCATATATGCAGGTTTATAAGAAAATCAAGAAGGCTTCAGAAGAAGAGGTAGGATTCAAATCACTTCAGCCTTTGATTGAGATTGTAATCGGTGCTCAGTTGGACCCATTCATTGGAGTATACAATGGTGTGCAGGATGGGTTTGATGAGAATGCGATATATGATTTGCTTGGTATCAGTAAGTCTTATCGTCCAACTGAGGAGAAAGAAAAGTCAACCGCTGCACCTAAAGGTATGGGCAAGGAAGATATGAAGAGATACTTCCCTGAGATGTATGACCAAATGTATGGACCCGGTTCAGTGAATGCAGATGCTGATGAACAACTGAAGGCGTATGAGAAATCAATTGATGACGAACTTCAAAGACAAAAGGATGCTGCATACAACTACATTCCAAAGCCTAAAGAAAAGAAATAGTGAGTGTCTTTAAAGACACTCACACATATCTGATATACTTCAGTGCTTTCTGTTTATCGTAATAAGCCATTGGCTCTGTATCATACGCAGAGCCAATGCGTATTTCTCCTTTTAAATCTTTGAGTTTACCGTAGATAATACCATCATCACAAGCCCATATGATTGTTGGGTTCAATCTCTTTGACCATAGTTTACTTACTTTTGATATTGATATTGGGAGTTGATACGCACGGCTAATATTCTTTAGCCTTCCAACTATTTCAACGTATGCTATTAGAGTTCCGCTCTTATCGAATATCTTGTAGTCAATATCATCCGGGCTTAGTTTTTCAAAACTGCCTTTGAATATTGAGACGAATCTTTCAATGGCTTTTTTTTCCCGGATTAAATCTTGTTCAGTCTCAAAACTTTTTGTCGCCATTGTCTCTTAGGTATTCAAGATATTCAATTGCCGTTTCAACCTCATCTTGAAAGTCCTGATACTCTCTGTCTACAAGATGCTCATACACATCATTAAGACATTGGTGTACTCTGTTTACATAGACAAGGATTTCACGTGCACGTTTTAACTCTCGTGCCTTTGCTTCCGCTTCCGGATTGTTCGTGTCGAAATTGAAAGCCAACTGATATGCGTTATGTTTTTTAGTACTCATAACTTGTATTGAACATAGCATTAATCCTACGCTCAACTACATCCTCCATATCTATGGGGGTTCGCTCACGAATCAGTTTGTATATGCTTCCCCATTTTTGTTCTTCCATCTCCTGTTGGTGTTTGTAGTTTATCAATTCTTCGTACTTCAAATGTAGTAATGAAAGTTCTTCTTTTGTTTTTAAAAGTTCTTCAATTAGTTCTTCTTTGGTATAAAGATATTCGATTGGCATTTCACGCCCGAACATTTTCTTACAAGACAAATACTTTTTCTTCAGGTCCGGCAAGAAGTTTATTGATGAATCAAACACGTTGCAATAGTGCATTATAGTGGTATGGTCTTTTGCCAACAGACTACCAATCTCAGGGAATGAATATTTGTACTCCCTTAGAATCTTTGAGTAGACTATACGTGCATCTACAACTTCTCTCTTGCGATTCTTTGTCAATAAGTCAAATCCAAATACCTGTTCTACTACCTTTCTGAGTTCTCTTGCTTTAATTATTTTATCATTCTCCATCTTTAAAATATTTCTTTTCGTTTATTGAGTCTAAGTATTCTTCCAATCCAATCTGTTCAATGTCGAGCAGGATAGGTGCATATCCATCTTCATTAACAAACTCTATCTTATAAAAGTAGGGTGTGTCAGATTTTATAACACCGCATATGTTTTGGGAATATCCTTCCATCTTGGGTAGTGTGCTTATGTTTCTCAATATCATAAGCATTATGTCGTCTGCAAGTTTCTCCGGAAGGTTGCTTATCTTTCGATTGAACCACTCATCCATAACAAACTTAACGTCCTCACCCTCTATGAACATCAACCTTAATCCCATAACTTTCTAACTCTTTTATCCTGTACTTCTGAAGAGGCGATAGCCTACCCTTCTGAGTCTTCACTTCTATGAATAGAACGTCAGACTCTTTAGGGATGGCTATCAAATCCGGGATACCGTTTTTGTTGGTCTTAGTCAACTTGATAACGTAGTACCCCTGCTCCTCAAG